>Ga0181359_1000043_pt1 | contig 24171 bp, 23 predicted proteins | sample Fa13VDMM15SD_FD_141229 | JGI IMG/M metagenome (GOLD analysis project Ga0181359, IMG submission 141229) | Freshwater viral communities from Lake Michigan, USA - Fa13.VD.MM15.S.D | ecosystem: Environmental > Aquatic > Freshwater > Lake | place: USA: Michigan | collected 2013-09-24 | reverse complement strand
TCTAACATACAAGTTAAAATTATTATTACTATCAATACCAATACCCACGTGACCACTAATATTTACTCCAGTTGCAAAAGTTTTAACTCCAGATATTGTTTGATTTCCTGTTGTGAAAACAATATTGCTAGATGTTGAATTTATATAACCACTAAGATTGTTTATTCTGGTATTTAAAGTAGAGCCAGTATTTGCAATATTTGTAGCTAACGTACTTCCAGTAGATGCAAGATTTAAGATTGTAGCGTAATTTCCAGTAAGAGTTCCGCTAAGTGAATTAATACTAGTCGTTAAAGTTGATCCAGTTGAAACGAGGTTAGCTGTTGTTGCGTAGGAACTTAAATTGACTCCAGTCAATACTGCATTGCCATTAACAAAAAGTCCACTAGTAAAATTACCGCTTCCATAAACTGTGAAATTATTACCAGAAATAACTAAAAAGTCACCTTGTGCCGAATCACCAAATGTTGTATCTTGTATAAAAGTTTTAGTTCCAGAGATAGTTTGATTTCCTGTTGTGAAAACGATATTACTGCTTGAGGAATTTATATAGCCGCTTAGATTATTTATTTTTGTGTTTAAAGTCGATCCAGTAGAAGCTAGATTCGTGGTAAAAGTTGAGTTCGTTCCAGTAACGTATCCACTTAAATTGTTTATTTTACTATCTAATGTAGATCCAGTTGAAGCTAGGTTAGTTATAGTAGCATAAAGACTTGGAGTTACTGGTATTCCACTTACAAGTAAAGTTGCTCCATTTTTTATTTCTATTTGATCTTTTGTTATATTTAAATAAGGAGTTCCAGCATCTCCACTTTTATAAAATTCCGTACCATTATTTACATTTGAACCTCTATTTATGCTAATATTACCGTCAACATAGATTGCACCTTTTCCAATTCCACCAATTCCACCATTTAAACTAATACCTCCTCCAAAACCTACGCCACTTCCACCAACTAATCTGATTTCTTCTCCAATAAATTCACCATTATTTGATCCACTAATAATTATTTTTCCAACAAGAGTTTTATTTCCACTAATAGTTTGGTCCCCAGTTGTAAATACTATATTACTAGATGAAGAATTAACATAGCCGCTAAGATTGTTTATATTAGTTTGAAGTGTTGAGCCAGTATTAGCAAGGTTAGTGGCTAAAGTACTTCCAGTTAAACCGAGATTTGTTATGGTAGCATAAGTGTTGCTAAGATTATTTATATTTGTTTGTAGGGTTGAACCTGTGTTGGCTAAATTTGTAACTAACGTACTTCCAGTCGAAGCGAGATTTGTTATGGTTGAGTACTTGCCATCAACAAAACCGCTATAAGCAGTAATATCTTGAAATGATGCTATATCAGGTAAAGTCGAAAGGTCGCTATTTCTGGTACTAACTCCAAATTTAAATTTATTAGAGTGATCAAAACCAATAATTGGACCACTATTATTTATTCCAGTTAATCCACTTCCAGTAACAAAGAATATTCCACCATCAACTGCTCCACCAGTAAGATTTAAAAGTAAATAAGGACTTTGAACGCTAAAATTATTTGTACTAACTATAGTTTCAGTTCCAGTAACAAAAAGATTATTAATATAAACATTATCTCTAAAAGTTTTAACTCCGCCAATGCTTTGATCTCCATAAAGTAAAACTGAACTGCCGCTAAGTGAATTTATCTTGTTATCTAAAGTACTTCCAGTAGTAAATAATTGAGAATCTGTTGCGTATAAATTATCTAAAGAACCAGTGTAACCAGTAAACAATCCACTTAAACTGTTAATATTATTACTTAAAGTACTACCAGTAGAAGCTAAATTTATTTTTGTCGCATATGAACTTAAATCCACTCCAGTTAAAACTGGAACACCAGAAACTGACAATCTGCCATAAACACTTACATTTGAATTAGTAATAGTAACGTCTACGCCAGAAAGCGAAAGATTATCAATATTATTTAAATCAATCGCATTAAACGTGCCAGTTCCAGAAAAGTTAACGTTATCAATAAAATTTTTTGTTCCAGATATATTTTGATTACCATAAGTCAATACTGAAACTCCGCTAAGTGAATTTATCTTATTATCTAAAGTTGAACCAGTATTAAATAATTGAGAATCACTTGCAAATGTAGCGTCTAGAGTTCCTGTATACCCTGTAAATAATCCACTCAAAGAGTTAATATTAATATGCAAAGCGGATCCAGTAGAAATAAGATTAGCGGCAGATGCAGAATAACCGCTTAACGAATTAATCTTGTTGTCTAACGTACTTCCAGTAGATGCAAGGTTAGTGATCGTAGCATAAGTAGAAGTCAAGTTTCCGCTTAACGAATTAATCTTGTTGTCTAAAGTACTTCCAGTAGATGCAACATTAGTAATCGTAGAGTAAGTCGAAGTCAAGTTTCCACTTAACGAATTAATCTTGTTGTCTAAAGTACTACCCGTACTTGCAAGATTAGTAATCGTAGCGTAAGTAGAAGTCAAGTTTCCGCTTAATGAACCAATCTTGTTGTCCAAAGTACTACCCGTACTTGCAAGATTAGTAATCGTAGCATAAGTGGAAGTCAAGTTTCCACTTAACGAATTAATCTTATTGTTCAAAGTACTTCCAGTTAGGGCAAGATTTGTATTAGTCGCATAAGAAGATAGAAATTCATAACCCGTCACTACAGGGATATTTTTTACAAATAAACCATCAGAAAAATTTCCACTGCCATATACCTTTAAAGCATTTCCACTTATTTCTAGGAAAATTGGAGTAATATCATCGCCAATTGTGATTCCATCAGTAAATGTTTTAATACCTGAGATGTCTTGACGACCAGTTGTATAAACTATTGTATTTGGTAATAGTCCAGCTTCTCCACTTAAAAGAAATCCAGTTCCATTTAATGTTGGTCTATTTAAAAATTGTCCATTATTTTTTGTAACATAATTTCCTGTTAAATTTCCACTTAATGAATTGATATTAGTATTTAAAGAATTAATACTATTACTTAATTCGCTTCCAGTAATATAAACGCGATTGCTTAATTCGCTTCCAGTAATATAAACGCGATTGCTTAATTCGCTTCCAGTAATATAAACGCGATTGCTTAATTCGTTTCCAGTAGTATATAAATTTGTAATCGTTGCAAAAGCATTATTACTATATCCACTTAATAAGTTAATTTTATTATCTAATATACTTCCAGTAGAATTTAAATTTAAAATTGTAGCAAAATTACCAATACAAAATCCACTCAATGAATTAATTTTTAAATTAAGTATATCTCCGCTTCCGCTTAATTCAAAATCTGTTGCGTAATTATTATTTAAATCATTAATTGTATTTTGAAGAACACCACTTACTGCAGAAATATTATTATTTAAATTAGCCCCAGTTAAATTTAAATTAGATGTTAATGTATTTATTTGTAATTGAAAATAACCACTATTTCCAGAAATATAAATTGTATCAACTCGATTATCAGATACAGAAATTCCATCTCTACCACTTATATATAAAAAATCTCCAGTTAAATTATTTAATTGAGCGTTATACCCTCTTGGCCCTCTTGGACCTTCAGGCCCTGCTACGAAGATACTTGCATTTAATGCTTGCGTTGGAGAGCTTACATCAACAGATATTGGTTCTGGCAAAATAACATCAACATTTATATCTGCCATAATTTTATCTCGTTACTTCTGGTAAAATTGAAAATTTTCCTCGCAATAATTTAATACTATTTCCTGTTGGAAGCCCAAATGGATATCTTTCAATATCATAAAGGTGTTCTCCAACTGGGATGTATTCTGATATATAAGAATTAATATTAATTTTTGCAATACCACTAGCACTAGTTGTAATTGATGGATTTAAATCTAATAAAACTCCAGACCATCCATAACTTGGTCGAACTTGACCTCGTATTGCGTATCCATCTAAATTAATTGCAGTTCCAGAACTATCTTTTATATTTAAAGTTAATTGAATATAGTCGCCTTGATAACCAGTTATATTGTAATATGTAGCCATATAATTTAATTACACGATATATAAATAAAATGAATTAATTATAAGAATTTAACGCGAATAAAAATATTTTTACTCACATTTAACGTAACTCATGCAAAATTGCATGAATTTTAAAATATTAAATTAACGACCTTCTGAAAGAATATCTTTTGCAGATTTGGAAATTTTACCATTCTTTGCAACTGGTCTTGCTTTGAATTGAGAAGAAAATTTATTAAATTCTACTTTTAATCTTTTGATCAAACTAGTTCTGTCATCTACTGGTATAAGTCCAATTTTAACTGCATGAGTTTGTAGATCACTTTTATTTAAGTTATTTAAATATTCTGTATATTTACCTAGATCTAAAGTGCCGTATTTAGATGAGCCATCATCTCCCCATACTTGGTTTAATGTTAATGGTGTTTCAATTTTACCATGAATTTGATTTAAATTATCGAGTTTTGATTTTTTAGCCATATATTCTCCTATTCTAGATTATATATGAAACTTGTAATTAAGTCTAAAAAAAGAAGACCCCTCAAACTTAATTGAGGGGCCTCCTTGATTTTTAATTTACTAATCTTTAGTAAATGTTAACTGCTGAGACTGCGCGAGCGTCGATACAGGCGCGGCCTTCTTCTAGGAATCCGTAGAAACCAATCTTGTCTGCGCGAGCCAAGAATTGATCGTCTGGGATAGCTGAGAATGTGCCACCTGATTCGGCTTGACGAGCTACTGGACGAACAAAAGCGTCTTTTGTTAAATCCAAACCAATAACAAGTTCGTTATTAGTAGCATTCCAATTGCTGCTGTAGAATTCGCTGAATAGAGTTTGGTATTTTTGTGTTTTACCAAGTTCAACGAGATCATGAATTGTGACACCATAGATTTCTTGGGTACCACCACCACGATAGATTTCTTCACGAGCACCAGCTGGAAGATCTGTACTTGTATTAGTAACAGCGTTGTAAGCAAAAGAACGGATATCTTGCTTAACTTCTGGACTAACAAATAGATCTGTTAGGCTATAAGCATCAGTTGTAGAACCACCAGCATAAGAAGTATTCTTTCTTTTCATTGCTGTGATTAGTCTATTCAAATGATTAAGTGTGAAAGCAACTGTTGTTTCATTAACATCAATTACATTACCACTTTCACCTAAACTTTTTAGAAGAACTGCCCAAGCATTACGCTCTTGTTTTACAAGAACTTCATTGCTCATGCGCTCTACTGCTTTGCTAACTACATCTAAACGACCACGGCGAGCATAGCGTTTTAGGAAGCTAACTGCGCTATCTAAACGATAGGTAGCTAGTTTCATTTCACTTAGACCTTCAACTGTTGAAGTTGGAAGACCACCTGCTACACTTTGACTCCAAGTTGTAACATATCCTTGACCTTCATTATAAAGATCGAGTGGGATAGAGGGACTATCATCTTCGTCAAAAGCGAGATCTGTATAAATAGCAGATGCTGTTGCGGCTTGCATTAGTACTTTATTTACTACTGGGCCAATGAAAGCTGCAAAAGCTTCGGTTGCTTCTTTAGCAACTGAACCTTCGCGACTTCCCATAGCTTTTACAAGCTCGATTTGTTCTGGGGTGTTTTTTAATCTTAATTTCATTTTAAATTTTCTCCTTTATAAGATTACAGCTCAATTTTGAGAAGAGCGACTTGTTGAACAGATGTACTTAGCCATCTGCCAACTTTAACTGCGTTAGCAGGTAGAGTTGCTGCGGAGGCTAATTCTCCAGCTGTTGCACCTACGTAAGCTACGTGACCTGCGGTAGCAGCTGTTCCGCTATACATAACAAGTCCTTTTGTAAGAACTGGTACAGCTTGACCACTGACTACTACGCCCATCTCTGCGGCTTTACGTGGATTGAAAATTAGTTTTTCACCATTTTCGTCTGTTTCACGGACATCCATAAGTGTTAAACCAAGAACTGCTTCGCCAGAAGCAGCAACAGCTACTTTAGCAGAAACGCCATATCTTTGTGAAACAATATTAGATCCGAAATTTCCACCAACATTACCAATGAATTCTGTTGGGGAAACGTTTGTGATGCCAGGATTGAATCCTGGGGCCATTACTTTAACTGCGAGACCTTTTACAACTAGTGTGCTGTCTCCGCTAAAGGAAAAGAGGTTAACAACGTCGTGTTCGCTGTAATCTCTAAATGGTTTTAGATTGTATGCCATATATTTATCTCCTTATTTATTTGTTAATTCAAATCCATCCAAACCGAAGGCTGATGCGTATTTTTCTTTTACGCTTGGCTGTGCGGCTGGGGCTGAATTTGGAATTTCAATTGAAGCTTTTGATCCATTATCAACAGCTTGTTCGACAACCTCTTGGGTTGTTGAAATTTCTTGTGCAACTTCTGTAGAAGCTTTTACTTCTGCTGAAGTTACTGAAGCTTTCATCTCTTCTTCTTTGGCCATTTTTGCTTTTTTAGCAGCCTTATTTTTTTCTTTCATAAGAACAGCCATTTTATTTTTGTAAGCAGAGAAAGCCTCTTCATTTAAATCTTTAATATCTGAAGCAATAACTTTACGATCTTCATCACTGAGATCGAACTCTTCATCGAAAGAAGCCATTCTCATATTAAATGCTTCTTCTTGAGCTTTAGCAAGTTTTTCAGCTTCTATAGTAGCTAATTTTTGATTTAATTCTTCTACTTGTTTTTTAACTACTTCATGCTCTGCAGTTACTGTAGAGATTTTTTCATTTGCAGCTTTAAGCTCATTTTCTTTTTCAGTTTTTTCTGCAACGAATGTTTCGTTAGCTTTTTTGATTTCCTCTGCAATAAATTCAACTACAGAACTAGCTGTAGCTTCTTTAAGTAGGGAATCAGTAATATCTTCAATTTTGGTTATTTTCATATATATCCTCTCTTTTTTTACATCTAATTTTTCCTCATGGGAAATATTATTTTCTTTGGCCAAGGCCGCTTCTTGAATAGTTTCATCGATAATTTCATTAATAATCTCTGAACTTTCATTATTTTTAAGTTTTATTTCTGTTTGGTCTTCTTCTTGGGTAGCTATTCCTTGTACATCTGCTGCTGGATTTAATGTAAATCCTACTCCTAATGGAACAACTTTACCTGAAACTTGACGGTATACATATTTATTATTATTTAATTTGCCTGTTCCGCCCAAGCCTCTTAAACTATTTTCTAATTTTTTAATTTCACTAGCATCTGTAATGATTTTAGCATTTTCTATATTTTTTTCATTTTCATCTAATATTACAATATTATAATCATTAAATCCGAGTTCCCAAGATGCTGATATAGACATATAATTTTCGCTAGTTGGATCATTACTTTCTTCTATTTGTTCAGCTAGATCACGATCAACAACTTTCCATATAACTCCTCCTAAAGTGATATTAAATGGAGTTTTTATATCTTTAACATTTTCTTCTGTTAGACTTTCATTATTTCCAAATTGACTAAAACTAGCAGATAATATACATCCAATAACTTGCTTACGGTTATGTTCAACATTAATTGGTTTATTAATAAAATTTTTAGCAATCCTTGCTGCTGTTTCTCCATCAATAACATCGCCGTTCTTATTTACTCTATTTACAACACATGCATCAAAAGCTACTGGTAGAAGATCTACATTATCTTCTGTATTAATTTCTGGCAAAAATTTTCTTAATTTTTCGAGTGATGCTATAGAAAGATATTTGTCTTTCTCTTCGCTTACTACTGGACGGATTTTAATATTAGCAAAAGTTGTTTCGAATTTATATTTTTGTTTTTTCATAATTATATTTTGTCCATGTCGAATCCATATATTACACCATCTTCCTCATCATCGAGATATAATTCGTTAATATCATTAAATTCAAAATCATTTAAATCATAATTTTTTAAATCTTCTTCTGCTTGAGCAAAATCTTCATCATCTGGTTCAAAATTAGCTTCTATCTCATAATCAGAAATTGAGGCTCTTGCAATATCACTATCAGCTTTTCTATAAGAATCTTTTACTTTGCCACCACCTACCATTTTTAAGAACATATTTACGCGCGCCATAGCCCAACCACCACGAGTCATCCCTGGCCTGTGAGAAGAAGAAAATGCGCCTGCGCCACGACGATATACTTTTTTCAATTGACCAAGTGTTACTTTTTTCTTATTTTTACTATTATGTTCTTTGACTTTGTTTTTAAGCGCTTCTACTACTTTCTTAGAAAATTCAATTGCTTTATCACTTTTCGTTCCTGCACTTCCAGGTTTATTTTTAGACGAGCCTTTGCGTCTTTCAGATGGTTTCGCTGGAGTTTGAGCTGCAGATTTTGGACCTTTTCTTTTGGCATTTGATTCAAAGCCATATTGTTTAGAATTATAATTCATATTTATGCTTAATAATATCTTATCAAATAATTACACATAAATATAATTTAAATTAAATAAAAATAGCATAACGGATAGAACGTTATGCTTACCTCACGCGAGCTGTAACCAGTACAAGACGTTAGTCTTACACGATGTTATTGGTATCTAATACCAAAATTATTATAAATACTATTTATCTGATTTTGAGAAAGAGCAATGTTGTATATTTGTATTACACCAACATCTATATTATTTAAATATCTTTTTGAAAGATGTGATGAATAACGGCCGTTGGCTGGGGGATAAAACGAATATTTATTTTTTGCTAAATTTGATTTGCCTAAGTATAAAATATTTGGACCGTATCTAGGGTTTGAATTTAATTTTCCTAAAGGTTTGCATATCACAGTTTGTGTATTTGATACTGGCGTAAAATCCGCTCCATTTTTCTTATGAAAATTTGGTTGAACTGGTGAATCTTGTAATCTACTTTTTTTTGATCTTGATCTATTATTTCCGCTACCGTTCCCCCTTATCAAAGGATTAAATTTTAAATATGCTGTATTTTGTTGTTCTCCATTAATGTAAACTTTTACAGTCAATGGAGCTTGATAGAAATTAAGTGAATTAGCACTTCCGCATTCTGTTGTTATTGCCAAGTGGTAGGTTTTACCAAATTCATATTTAAAATCTGTCATAAATGTATGACTCATAGCTTTATCTTTAATACTAAAAACAAAAGAAAATGGTTCAAATTTATATTTATATTTTAGCGTAAAACCATGCTGGATTTGAGTTCCTTTATATAAATAATAAGGAGATCTATATCCAATAGTAAATTGAGTTGTATCTAGAAATATTGCTTTTTTACCTCTAATTACTTTACCCGACTTAGTAGATTTATGCTTTACTGGATCATTTAATTTTATAAAACAAGAAAAGGTTTTAGATTGATTTGCTTCTAATAAATTAAAACTACTTGTAGCCAAAGGAATCAGAGCGTTTCTAATAGGAAAAACTCCATTTGTTTTTGGATCTATTAATTTTAATAAAGCTTTTCTTCTTTCTTTTTCGCCTGTAGCACTTACCCCACTTGTTGGCCCACGATACCTATTTCCTCTTCCGACTGGAATATCAGAATCATCGCTGCTTTTTTCGTAAGAAAAAAATGGACCATTTAGTTTGCCTTTTCTTTTTAAATTTTCATAGTCATCAGTTTTATTGGAAATATATCCTTTTGAAACAACATATTGGCTCAATGGAATTATAGAAGGATATTTGTCAAATATTCTTTGTAAAAAACTCCTAGTATTTTTAGGATCTCCGATTGGGTCTCGAGTGTCTAAACTTTCCATGTATCCATTGTAATACAACGGATCAAACAAATAAATCAAATTACTATTGCTTGGAGACATTGCTACTGAATCTGGAAATAAACGAACTTCTGATCCTTGATTAAATATAGAAATATTACCATTGCCATTTAAATTTAATTCTATGTTACTCATTATTATATTATATTAAAATTACACTAATTTAACTTTTAAATTTTTGTAGACAAAGATTCTTCTATTAATTTAGCTTCTGCGTCTCTTCTTCGACTCATTCCTTTTTCTATACTTCCACCAATCCATATTCTTTTCATATTTCTTATTTGATTAGCTATAAATGTAAGAGCTTTTTGATCATAAACTGATACTAATTTCATACCATCTCTAATTAATTTCATTTCGCGGCGACGATCACCTTCTAAAGCTGCTCCTCTATTAAATACAAGACTAACTAATCCACCTTTTGCATCTTCTGGAAGATTATCAAAATTAGGAAAAGTTTGTTTTGTTAAATTATAAAATTTAGTCACTGTTTTATTATTAAATACTTTTAGTGCAAGATCCCAAGGAATAACTATATCTCTTAATCCTCTAATAAGATTCTTAGCATTATATCCTTTGATGCCAACTATTTTGTATAATCTATCAAAAATTTCTTTAGGAAGATCTTTCCAGTCTTCAGTAAATTCACTTTTATTTACATAGCCTAAATCATAACCAACACCAATTGTAACTCCGCTTTGCTCTCCTGGCCAAGCTGGATTTTTTAAAAATTTATTATAATAGTTTTCGCCACCACCAATTTCAAATTCGAGAATAAGATCTAAGGACTTTTTACTTAACATAATTAAATTGCAGATACTGTTACTGCTCCAACTCTATCTCCAGCAGCTATATAAGATCCAGCTACAGCGTCTGTTGCTCCTGGTTTCCCCCAAGCATTTGTAGTAAAAGTTCCAATATTAGCTATTGATCCTATGAGCCAAATTGCAGTTGGAAATCCTCCCCAATACCAAATAGCATATTGATAGTCTTCGCTATAAAAAGATTTTTTACCATTATAAATTAAACCACTATCATAAAATCTTAAACCATTTATATTAGGTGTTAATCCTGTTCCAGTAACTTTATATAAATATTTTTTATTTAAATTTATTTTTCCATTACTATATCTTTGTATAATTGCTCCATTAGAAACTTGTATGTTATTATTATTTGAAGTATTAAAATATATAATATAATTAACAGGAATTACATAATTATTCATATTTGTTTGGGCATATATATCATTTGTCCAATATTTTCCAGCCCCATAATCATTAACCTGAAAAAGAAAATCATAATCTTCATTTAAAAATAGTTCTAATGAAGTTATAAATATTGTATCATTAACCTGAAAATTTATTGGATTAAATATATCCGCTAAAGTATTTATTGAACCACCCTTAAAAACATAAACTGAACTTGGATTATTTACAGTTGTTCCGCCACCTACTTTTAAAGATGTTAAATTTTGTTTTTTAATAGAAGCTTGACCTTGAAAATAATTTGAAGCATTGCCACCTAAATTTAATAAAACAGGTAAATTCCTGGTACTATTTATTTGAAAAATTGCGTTTAAAGGTATTACATAATTAGAAACATTTTCTTCAGTGAGAAGATTAAGCCAATCACTTCCGTCGCCAAGAAATGTAATTAAGGGTGAAGTATCTAGATTGCCAATATACATATTTACAACACCGTTAATGTCTACATTAAAAATATCAAAAGCATTTATAAAATTACCTATAGTAGTTCCACTCGGGCCTTTAAATACTATGTTTTTATATTCAAAAGGTTTGAAGATGATACTATTAAATAATTTACTATTTAAACTTAATTTACCCATTTTAATTATTTATTTTATCTATGGTCTTGTCTAGTATATTGTCTTGGGGAACTTTTTCTTTTAACCAACTATTCATAACACCAAAATAAACAAGATGCTCACTATTAATTAAAAATAACTCGTTACCAAAACTATCCTTATAGGATTTAACTCCAGAATCTTCAACTAGATCAATTGCTTTTTCTTTTTTAAATTTGATTCTATACATTTTAATTAGATTATTATATCGTTCGCGCGCCTGACGAGTAATAAGTGCGTCATCACCAACAAAAGAAATTAATCCACCATTATCTTTATCATATTGCTTTGGAGTAGTTGCGTCATAAGATGATTTGTCATCTTGTATTTTATTTGGTGTCACAGTAGCACATCCAACAAGAAGAAAATTAAGAACTAATATGCTTGCGAGCTTGTTCAAGGTCTTTTTCCTTTACTGCATTTTCGATTCCACTTTGATGATCAACTTCTTTTTGAGCTTCTTGACGATCTTTCATTTCTTTCGTGTTCTTTGCTCCGAACACGTTATTGATTGCTGCGAATATTCCAGATACTGCCGAGAGTAAAGCTTGGAGTATTCCAGTTGGCATAATTACTCTACGTAACTTGCTGTTGCATCTTTGCATCCAGATGCAATAGCGTTAAGTACCTTTACTGCAAGAGCACCATTTCCATTTAGTCTAGCAAATTGTTGAGCATAAAGATCTTTGATAACAGTAACATAATTTGCCCAATGAGTTTTTTCACTTGGAAGATAATCGTTAAGAGCTTTTTGAAGTTGTTCTGGAGTTGGAGTATTTCCAACTGTTAGTGCTTCTACAATTGCTGCAACGTTGTTTATCATTTTAGCTTTTTCAATTCTATCGCTACCAGAAACGGCTTGATCAAGAACAACGGTGCAAGCTAATATTACTGCTGGCTTAACATAAGGAAGAGTGTTTTCAACACTTGTTGCAACATCAACTTTTCCAGTATTGGTTGTGGCACAAGCTCCAAGAAATACGCTCAAAAGAGCAACTGCGATTAATTGTAATTTATTCATATATTTTCTCCATGCGGATGTATTCTTTCTTCTGCTTCAGCTGTAGAAGCTACTGTTCCACCAGTAACTGCTGAGTCTTTTACTGTAAGTGCAAAAACTATACCAGAAACGACTGCAACTAATTTTGCAATTCCTATAATATAGGTTTCTGCTATATCTGGAAGAAATGCTACTAATGAAGGATCAGAGTGAATTGCTATTGCGGTAGTAATTGCTACTACTGTGGTAACTCCAGAAGTGGAAGATCTCCAATTGGCGCCAAAGATTTTAGATAGCATAGTCTTCATAAAACATTACACTAGATTATATATTAATAATTTAATATTCAATACCAACTAATGGGGCTTGATTTGTGCTTGCTGCAACCATAAACCCACTTCTAATAGAAGAATATAAATCTAAACCAGTATCATAATATGCGTATGCAGTTGATGTACTAGATGATACATTACCAAAATTATTATAGCCAGTGTTCTCGCCAAATATCTGCCTATTAGAATTAACATTCATAACTTTAAAAGAGGATGGTACTGGAGTACCAGTATTACAAGACGCAATTATATATGGTCCTTCGTCTAAAACTACGTTTGCAGTTGTTGATTTTATTCCAATATTCGAAGAATCAAAAAATATAGACCCGCTCCAAAATAATTTAGCTCCTTCATAACCATTATTACCAGAATATATTCCGAGCTTAATAGTGGTATTATTGACGTAAGAAGTGGACTCTACGCATAAATTTAATTTAGGTATTTTTTTTCTAATTAAAAACGGATGATATGTTATGACTCCAGAATTAGGAGTCGTAGTCGACATTGATTGAAACCCAAATGGTAGATGTCTTCTAATTCCTGTGGCAGGAGGGAATTGATAAGCTAAATTTATATCATCATTTTGAAAATTAATTTTGCTACCACTTATATTTATATATAAATTATTTAAATTTATTCCACCAACATTATTTATATTTACTCCTGTGCCACCATTTTGGGTTAAAGCATAAGAATTAGAACTTATTACATCTTGAACAAGACCTGTAATTTCACTTTGATTTAATTGTTTTAATCTAATTAAATTTTCAGCCATTTTCTTTTCCTTGTTGTTTGCTGTGATAAAGAATACCAGCTATATAACTATCAACTCCATGTTCTAACGCTATATCTTGAACATTAGATACTGTTTCTAAATTTTTATCTTTTGGATTATTAACGTAATTTAAGCTTTCTACTTCCCAGTTCTGTGGGTTTTCATTTGCTACAATAATTTTTGTAATTTCAAAAGCTACTTCTTTTTGTTGTTTAGAAAGTTTTCTTAAACTATGCTTTTCTCTCAATGAGCTTTCTACTTTTTCTTGAAGTTTCGATGCTAAAATAAAATTTTCTTTAATTCTATTAACATCAAAAAATACAGCTTTAGATTGTTTACCTTCGCCAATTGGTTTAACATTTTTTGTAGATTGAGGAATCCCAGTCGATCCACTTGGTCTACCAGCTTCTGCTCCAATTTTCGCTCCACCAATTAATGGTTGATAAAGACCTTGATCTTTTAATTCTCTAAATTTTTCTTGAGATAAAACTGAATCTTGAGGCGATGGAAGTCTTCCACTATCTATTGCTTGTAATCCTTCTTCTGGAGTTAATACTCCTAGTTCTACAAGTCTTGTATAAACTCTAGAGTATTGGATGTCATCTTTCAGATCGATATCTTCAAAATGCGGAGTTGGATAATTTTTAAAACCCAATTCTTTACTAATTCTTCTAATTTCTGGAAATAGAAAATCATTAATAAATGTTTCGCGAGCTTGTTTTAATCTTTCTATAAAGACTTGCACTTTAATACTTTGATTCGCAAATTTTTCATTGCCAATAAGAATATTATTTAAACCAATTTGAATATCCCGATCTACTACTTCATATTTTTGTGGCCCAATAAGATTACCGATATCTGGAATAACGAATTGAGCTTTAGTAGTATAATCTGCAATTAAAACTCTACCTACGCTTTGATTTTCAAAAAGTTTTTGCATTGCTTCGAGATTTTTTTGATTAATTCCGCCTTTATCTGGATCTGTGCCCATTGTAACTAACAATACTGCTTGTTGCATTGTTCTTGTTACTGCCATATCCATTTTTTTCATTTCAGCTTTCCAATTGATATCATCTAATACTGGATATCCCATTGGTACTGAAAATGGTTCGTAGTCTTGTTTTTTATAAAAAACTGCTGCGAGTCTTTCTCTATCTAATGGCAGAGTTAAAATTCCAATTGTTTTTTGTTGAATAAGTTTTTGCGTTTCTTGTGGAAGACTTTTTAGAACTTCATAATCCTCGTCTGTTTTTGGGCTTTTTAATCTCTCTAATTCATAATCACTTATTAATTTATAATATCTACCAACAGAAAAATTAATAGTTCCACCAATTTGTATATCTGCTGGATTTAAAATAATATATTTAGATGGAAGATTTACTGAAGCTTGAGAGGATAATCCAAATGTTTGAGTAATTTTACTAATATCGTCGTCTCTAACTTTTGTGTCAAATCTATATATAAAAACATTTCCACTACGATAGTATTCACGAAAGAATTTATCTTGAAAATCAAAAATATTTATTTTCTTTAAAAGTGCTGTGAAGAAATCTCTACTTTTTTGACTACCATCTTTAAAGTAAATATTACTGCAAGAAAATTCTGTCATTAAATCAATAGTATTTCTGAATATAGCAAAATTATAATAAGCCTTTTGACATAGAATAACCGCATCACGAATATTCATATTTGAATTAGATTTAATTCCTGATGAATATCTAAATGGAATTATGCCATCTTCAATGTTCTTATATCTATCAGTTCTTGTTATTGTAGAAGAAGCATTTCTTCTCATTCTATCTTCTGAAGCTTTTATTTCTTGAGAAAAAGAAGCTTGAGAAACCATTAACGGTTGAGCTTCTTCAGTTTTTGCTGTTTTTGATTTATTTTGAGATTTTTTAGGCATTTTACTTAAATATTACACATTATTTAATTAATATAGGCGAAAAAGTCTCCGATTGATTAATTTGCTGTGTAGACATCATATCATTATAGCACTTTATTGCCCAATTTGCTAACATAAATGCTGAATAATTGTCTTTTCTGGCTTTATTTGCTGATACGCTTCTTTTTAAATGTTGTGGTAAATCAAAGCTCTGTGTTCCTCTGCTTGTAGCAGAGTGTTCAATTAGAACGCATTGTTTCTTGGTTTGATAAATAAAATCATCTTGATTTTCTATAAAATCTAATGATGTCCAATCCTTCTTATCTTCGCCTTTCATTAAATCTAATGGAATATTTAAAGATATAGTTTCATTAAAAAAATTCTCATCAGAAGCTGTTCTGCTTGCAAACCATACTTTTTTATAATCTATACAAGCTTGAAGATATTCGTTTGATTTACGAATAAAATTAGCAGTAAATACTTGATTAAATGCTATTCTTTTATCTTCTATATTGTATTGATTTTTAGCATTTCTCATCATCATGTCATAATCTTGGCCTTCTAATTCTGTATTCATATCAATTGTTTTAATATTAATTTTATCTCTTTTAAATAATTCTGATTCATTGGATGCAGCTAAAAATGTATCTGATCCAGCATTATCAAGAATAATAAATGCAATATTAAAATTAGTTAATATATAATAAAAATAATTAACATGATTTTTTAAATTGCCAAGTCCAGCATATGTATGAACTAAAACTCCCTGTTTTTTCTCTTCGTCTAATTCCATTACAGCCATAGCAAAATAATCCGCATTGGGACTATCACTCATATTAGGATCAATACCAAGTATGTATTTTTTATCTTTGTCACCCTTCATTAATGTGTGAGGTCTTTCGCCAGTTTTTAATGTGCAATCTTCCATTTTTTTTGCATTAAAATAACTATCACTACCATCTGTAAACTGAGCGCAATACTCTCTCAAAAATCCACTATGACTTGATCCTCCTGCTTGAGCTTCTTCGATAATTGTTTTATCTATCATTTCTTCTGGCAATGCCTCATAACTCATTTGACTTACGAAATATGTAGCCTCTCCTTTTTCTTTGCTGTATATTTTTTCTGACCATTCATTATAAGTTTTATATAAATTTTCGAATGTATAGCTTGCAGAAGAAAGAGCAATCATTTTACTTGTATTCTCGAATACCATTCTGTCCTCTTCTTTCATCATTCCTTCTAATATTAATTTATCTTCAAATTCTCTGATTTGCATTCTTTCTTTAATATTCTGTGGGGCAACTAAGAATGGCATTAATACATTTTTAATAATTTCTTCTGGTAGCAAAAGGAACTCGTCAAGAACTAATATATTTGCACGAAAACCTCGAATTTTTTCGCCATTAAGAGGAATTGCTACGATGCTTCCTCCGTTAATTTGCCATTCAAATTGATCATTTCTTTTTGCTTTTGCCCCAAAGCATTGAGCTAATAATTCGGCTCCAGGACTTTGTACTATTTTCTCTAAATTATTAAAAATAAATCTAGCTGTTCTAAATGTAGGCCCAGCGATAAGGATTTTAGTATTTGGTTCAAATACGCATTGAAGAAAACAAAATACTGCGCCCATAAAAGATTTACCACAACCACGACCAAAAACACACATATTAAAATTTCTATTCATTATAGCCTTCAAATGTATCTCTTGGTATGGAGCAAGCTTAACTCCACTTATAAGCTCTGTAGAAAATCCAAGATTTGCCCTTAAGAATTTAGCTAATGATATTTTAGCTTCTTTGTCATTAAGATAGCCTTTGAGCTCTGATAATTCAGCATTAATATCTTTAACTTCTCTAATATATTTTTCTGGACAATATATCATAAAACTTTCATATCGTAAGCCAATTGAAGATCTATCTTTTTATAAAAACATTTACTAGCAAAAATAGATTCAATTAATCTTTTCATTTCATTTCTTCCGTCAACAAATAAAAATTGTAAATTATTATAATTTTGTAAGAGTTCTCTGACGTTATGAAATATATATTCTGGTGTTACTTTTATCTTTTTACTAATATGAGGTAAATATTGAAAACTTAAAGCGTTTGATAACTTTTCTTCAACCATTACGATAATATAAGAATTATTCTTTTTAGCTTTTTCAATTTCATTTTTAAATCTATCAAAATTCTTAACGCTTAGAGTGCTTATGAAATCACTTAAGCTTTTTCTCTCTATAAAGCATCCACAATTATCGTTTGAACAAGTATAATCGCCAAATCCAAGCGTTTTAATTTCAAATGGGGAATCAAATTTCAACCAACTTTGCTCGCGAGTATCAACGTAAATTATATCTTTTGATGTTAATTTATTTTTAAAATGATCTCCGACTAAATTAGCATGAATGAATTTATTTTCTAAGCCTATAGATGAGCATACATCATAATAATCTTTAAATATTTTATTATAAGATATAATCGATGGAGCCATAATTGTTCTAAGCTCTACTTGAGTTGGGGAGTATATTAAATTTTTAGATTCTTTTCTTTTAATTAATAATTGCTTACAATATTCTTGAGCTTTTTCTATTGGCTGTTGTTTAAGCCATTTTTTCATATTATTCTTATCGTTGAAATCGCTAGTCAAATATTGATCTTTAGTTTTGAAATTAATTAATTCATTAGTCAATAAATCTCTGCGCTCATAATATTTTTGGTAATATTTTACTTTATTAAGACCATAACCTTTTAATGAAAGATGAAGGCTTTTTTCATCTTTAAATTCTTTGCCATCAACTTTACAAATTATGCTCATCCGTTTAATATTTCGTCTTTAGAGATTCCTAAAATTTTAGATTTTATTTCATCCATCGTAGATAGTCTATCTATTTCTTTTTCAACTACTTGTTTTCGCATCTCTGCCATTTTAATTAATTTATTTCTGCTTTCTTCCTCTTTCCACATTTGTACAAGATTAATAATTGATGCAGTTTCTTTTACTTGCTTGCTTAATCTGTCGCTTCTTTTGACTTTTAAATCATTATTCAATTTTTGTTGTCTATTTACGCAATCATTATACTCTTTTCGAGCTGTGCTACTAGCTTCTACAATCGTCATTGGTATTTTACCGTCTTCTTGCATGGATAATTCAATTTGATTTTGAAGTACGTTGATTGTTTGCTGTATACTAGAAGATATAACTACTTCTGTGCAAAGAACAATATATTGATCAACTTCTTCTTGAGTTAAATCACTTTTATCATAAGTATATCTAACAAAACTGCTTTCAAAAAGTTCTCTGTCTGGTTCATTATCATAAATATTAATTTGATGTATAAATCTATGAGTATTCATATACCCAATCAATGAATTAATTTCTTTTTTATGTTTATGTGTTAATTTATTTTTGTCTACTCCATCTAAAACGTATTTATTAATCTTAGCAATCATTCTTTCTTCACTACGAGGAGGTCTATACTCTTCTGTGGATGCAGTTTCGTTCTCTGTATTATTAAATTTAATATTACTTGGAATATTTTTCATATACTCCAACACGCTTCTGGTTTCTTGAGAAAGATTAGTTAATTCATCGTTTTTAAAAAGAATTTTTGACATTTCTAATCCAGTCATTGTGTGGCAATTGTTACTTACGTATTCTTTTTGCTCAATTGTTAATTCTATTAAACCTTTAGCTTGATATTCATGACTTTTTTTAGGCTTAATTTGTCTAGAAGCTAAGAATATTTTAACAGCTTTTCCTTCTTTGCTTCTTCCATCTAGATCATCTCTATCAAAAGCTAATTTTACTAATTCAACTAAAGACGGAGGATTATCTGGACGACTATTCCATTCGTTTAATAGTTTTAATTGCTGCTCATTCGTGAGTTCTGGCAGATTTTCACTCATAAATTAATATATATCAATTTCGCCGTTATATAAATACTTTTTAACTTTAAATATTATTGATTTTTTTAAATTTTTAATTTGTTTATATCCAGCTATTCTATTTTTTTCTGTAGTTTTATAGCCCATTAATTTTGCTGCTTGCTCTTCGTCTTTTCCTTGTATATATAAAAGTTTATAAGCTTTCCATTCTATAGGTTTTAAAACTTTTTCCATTTTATTATGTACATTTTCTGCAGCTTTTTCTATTCTCATGGAATCATACGGCATATCATTTATTTCTTGAGAATGATTTTCAATGCTAACAGTTAATTTGGTGTCATGTGCATTTTTTTTACTTTTTTCCCAATTAGCATATAATGGACAATTATTACATTGTTTTCCATATATAGCACAATCTTCTTCATTTTCTGCTGCTGCACATTTCAAGCATGGTCTACTAAAATTACTATAATTATTTCTAATTAAATTTTTAATTTGATTACTTATGATTCTATTCACCCATGGAGCTAAAGGCTGTTTGTGATTATAAAGATGCCATTTTCTAAATATATGAATTCTTAATATTTGAGATACATCACTAAAATCCATCCAAGATATAGCTGTCAAATTCCATTTGGCTCTCCTTTTGGAGATTTCTAAATTTATTTGAATTATATTATCTTCAAACGAAGATTTTTTATTTACCATTTTTTACAATTCTTGTCTTTGGTTTCAGTGCCCCAGCTTCTTTAGAGAAATCTTCTAAAAATTTTTTACGTTCTAATTTAGAGGGTTTGGAATTCTTCTTATTGGAATTCTGCCTTGATCTAGATGAACCCTCGGATGTTCCTACTATATTGCCGATTTTTTCCCCAGACTTATAAGATTCTGCAATTTCACAATCTAACCCTCTAATATTAGGCACATGATTTACTTCTGATTCATCACCATAATCGTCATCATCTTGATCAATTAATTGAATTTTGGGCTTTTGAATATTAATTGGGGCTGGGTTTTTAGCTATTACTTTATTTTGATTTATATTTTTATCAAATGGGTTGCCACATCCAGTGCAAAATTTGGGCTTATTTGATGTATAATTTGTAGGAGCACCACAATCAGAGCAGTATATTTTTAACATAATATAAATTATATTAAAAATTAATTAAAATTTCAAGTAATTATTTTGCGCCAGCACATCCGCAGCCTTTAGGTGGAGGAGGAGTACCATTGCCGTTTCCATATACTCCATATGAACACGGATTAGCTCCTCCGCCAGCGCTAACGCACATATCATACTCATACTTTAATCTTTTCCATGCATCGCATGCTGCTGAATCTCCTGCTGCTGACTTACCTTTATTTGAATTTTCAGATCTTTTAAGAGTTTCAATACCTAATATTGCTATTAATCCTGCGACTATTGATCCTTGTAAGAACATAAATTTATCATTTAAAAATTAATTAAAATTTCAAGTAATTATTTTGCTGGTTCGCAGTTACAATCGTCTGGTTTGGGCGGAGGACGAAAAGGCTCAGCGTCACTTGGACGTGAACCAGCCTCTTTTAAAGCTTCTTGGTATACCTTATTTTTCGCGTTCCAAATCTGGCAAGCTAGATCTTTTGCTGATTTTGCAACTATTGCACAGATTAAAGCTGTTAATAATGCTAATAATGCTGCTATGGCTGATGCTGACATATTTTTTATCCTCTTTTAAAAACTTATGTTATCCATTCCATGAATACCTGAGAATACAAATGGAATTGAAAAATTATTGTTTATGTTAGACGTAAATATATTTAAATTACCACTAAAAACTGGGCTAGTAATATTTGTATATTTACCCGTGCTTTCAATATATGCATTCTGACTAACTATTTCTACTGGAAGACCTAATTTAGGAAATGATCCAGTAATTCCAAGATATAATGGTATGGTATCTGAGATTGTAGTTGGCACTTTAAATGTTAATATATTAAATGTTAAATCTCCTGCCACTCCATATGCCTGGGAATATTCATTAAAATAATATGAATTAGATTTATCATAAAATTTGCTTCCTGTCCAAAATACCAAGCCTAAACCACTAAGTAAAAACTCATTTCTTTTAAATTTATGAGAAAATACATAAGATTTATTCTTTTCTAATTTTAAATTACTCATTAGTTTATAATTCACGCCATCTGCGGTGTACATTGGATCATCTAGGAATGTGGTATATCCAGTAATTTTATTTTTATATAAAAGTGGAGTTGATTGCATGTTGAAAGTATAATTTATAAAATTATATTCTTGTAATTTTCCAGTTAAATTTAACCCTGTAGATAGAATCGCTTGTTTATCTAAATCTCCAATTATATTGAAATATCCACTAATTCCTGCGCCAGCTGTCCAGTAAACTTTCGCTGGAGTATTTAAGTTTGGATTAAATTCTGTTAGTCTATAATTATTTAAAACTTTTTTATTATATTCTGGCTCGAAAACTCTAGCTTGGTCTGCATTAATTGTAAATGGATATGTATTTGTCGAATTGGTTTGTAAGAATCTGTATCTTTTGCCTCTCATTAAATTAAGAGTTCCAGTTGAATTATTAAATCTAATTCCAGTATTATGTGTTACCGTAAAGTTTGATCCACTGATATTTTCTTTATTTGGAAGAAGGTCAGTTGTATCTATTATAAATCTTAAATCTTGTTGGATTGCGCCAGAAATTGGATTAAATTTTTTACCAGTAAAAAATCCACTAAAACCAGAAATCCATCTAAATATTTGAGTAGAAGAATTTAAATTTTGAATCCAAGAAGAATCACTATTTACCGAATAATATGTTTCTCCTTCTTTTAATGGATAAATTATCTTAATATCTTTAAATATACCAGTCCTAGAATATTCTCCAAGTTTATTGATTTTTTTATTTAAATCATTTTTAATATAATCTGATTCTAATATGCCGCCCGTAGCATATAGTGTAAGTCCAAAGAATTTATTATTTTTATTTATAATTCCAGAATTATAAAATTTAACTGTTTCATTTTTAAGAGAATATGGTCTGTAAGATCCATTTGTATTTGTATCATAAAAATAATCATCAGAAAAAATTTGTGCGTTATTAAATTTTATATTTAAAGTTAAGGGAACTGAAAATATTTGACTCTTTAAACCAGTAAAATTAGACCCCAATATTTCACCAGTCGTTCTATACATATAAATATATTCATTCATTGATATAGAATTATTATTAATGTTTCCAGTTATATTTTTTGTATCAATTTTAACCTTAAAATGTGAAACGGAATTTTTACCGATAAAACATAGATTAATTTTTTGGCCAGAAAAAATTTTATTCTGTTCAGATGTCCATTGGTAATCAGTGTTATAAGAAGCAATATGTGGCGTTATTTCTATCATCCCTGTATTTGAGTTTCCAAAATAAAATTTCTGAGTCAAGCTTCCAGTATTATAAACATAAAAATCTTTAATAAAAAATTGTGGATAAACACCAGAACATTTAATATTAAATCCAGAATTAATATTATATAAGCTACCAGTTAAATTTGTAGCGTATAAATCTCCCCAACCTAAAGTATTTGGAGTAAAACTTGAGCTTGGAGTATATTGAACATTTAAATTTCCAGTATAAAAAAATACATTATATCTTGGTTGATTTGGTTCTTCTTCTATTTTACCTAATATTTTTGATGAAGACGTTATGTTTTTTCTTTTGTTGTATTGACTTTTATTTGGTATTAATAAAACGCGATAATCATAATTATTAATATTTTGTCTATTTAATCCAGAAAGAAAGAATATTTTATTGTAACCAACTATTTCTCCTGTAGCATAACCTAATATTTGTCCTGTCGGAATTTCATATCCAGATAATTCTTGCTCAGAATATGCTATATTTCCTCCCATATCTCCAATCTGTATTCCGCTGTGGTCAAAGATTTCATTAAAATTTTTATATGGAAATGGTCTTACTTCTCCCCCAGAAACGAATGTATTTGCATTAATAAATCCGCCTATAACATCATTTGATGAGTTAATTTTTGCGTTATATCCAGACCAAATTTCATCTATATATAAGCCTGTAGATTTTTGATTTGTATATGGCAAGTTATCTCTGGAATAAAAAATATTATCTGTATAAGAAAATGAAAAATCTCCATCTGCTAATTTTTTTTGTGAGAACCATCCATCTCTGTACCATTTGCCTAAATAATTGTTTTGCCTTTTAGAGTCTATAGCATTTATATATTGATTATTCTTTTTAGAAATGCCTTTTAACTTAAAACCGAGATTATCTGCTTCATTTATTTTTTGTTTAAAACCTGATTGTATTAGATTTAAATTTCCATTTTCAACAAAAACTTCTTCTCTTAATGCAATGAAATCATTGATTAAAGTTGGCGAAATATTTCCTGTCATTCCAAATCTTGTCATAATGTTAGCCCTAATATCATCGTGACTTCAGTGTTGTTTTTAAAGCGGCAAGCTCGTCATCATATATCGATTACAAACTCTATTTTAGTGCTTCTCTAAACGTTGCTGTTTATTGTCACAATAAATCTGCATTTAAGTTATTTTCCCAAAATTTATATTGAGAAACTCGATATCGCTACCGAGATCGGACTATATCTTGCTTACTAGCTTTCACTAGTAAGACTGGGCGCTCGTGTCTCTGTTATTGTTGCGGTAA
>Ga0181359_1000042_pt1 | contig 24231 bp, 31 predicted proteins | sample Fa13VDMM15SD_FD_141229 | JGI IMG/M metagenome (GOLD analysis project Ga0181359, IMG submission 141229) | Freshwater viral communities from Lake Michigan, USA - Fa13.VD.MM15.S.D | ecosystem: Environmental > Aquatic > Freshwater > Lake | place: USA: Michigan | collected 2013-09-24 | reverse complement strand
CGCCTGCGCCCGTGTATTACGCACCTCAGCCGGAGTCGGCACCGACGTATTATGAGCCTGAGCCGGTGTACTATGCACCGCAGCCTGAGCTTGTAAGCGGCATTGGCGCGCCCGTGTATTACGAGCCGCCGCCCCCGCCGCCTGCGCCCGTGTATTACGCACCTCAGCCGGAGTCGGCACCGACGTATTATGAGCCTGAGCCGGTGTACTATGCACCGCAGCCTGAGCTTGTAAGCGGCATTGGCGCGCCCGTGTATTACGAGCCAGAGCAGACGTATACGCAAGCAACCGTTGCCCAGTCCGCCGAGCCGGCGCCTGTGAGCGGTATCGGCAACCCCACGGTGGCGTCTATTGCGCCTCAGCCGGAGCCGACTCAGTCAAGTACGCCTGTGATGACCCCGGAATTCATGCAGCAACTGCAGCAGGGCGCAGCGGCTGTCGGCAACGCCGCGCAGTCTGGCGGCCTCTCCGCCCTTTTTGCGCCCGGTACGTTAAGCCAGTTGGACCCTCTGTATAATTACGCCAAGACCGCGCCTATCTACGATCTCGCAGGCAACGCAAGTACCGAGCAGTATAAGTTTCAACCTTTACCCGACACCAAGTACCGGCTTGTAGTCAATAAAGATGTTATAGGTGAGGCCTCGACGCCGGCGGAAGCCGCGCGTTTGGCTGAACTTTATAATCAGTATTCTTCCTCTGGCGGCAACAACATCTACGTTGCCTTTCAGAAAGAGACACCCACTGCTGACGCGCAAGGGAACCCTACGACAACGTACATTCCTTTTTTTGAGAATCAGAATGAAAAAAATCGAGACGCACTCTTCCAGTCAATGATGATGGCGGCCGGGGCGATTATGGGCGGCGCGGCGCTCGGGCCGGCTCTTGGCGGTACCGCCGCAACGGCCACCGCTCCCGCCACCGCTGGTGTACTCGGAAGCGGCACACTCGCCGGGATAGCCGGCACAGGTTTGGGAGCAGCTGCGGGCACATTTGCGGGCGGCATAGGCAGCGGCGTCCCTCTTGATGAAGCGTTGAAAAGAGCAGCCATATCCGGCGTCACCGCCGGCGTACTCAAGGGTGTCATGCCGGGAGGCGTGAGTGATGCCGCCGCCGGCAAAGTTGCTGCGGTTGCCCCCGGTTATAATATCGCCGTCGCTCCAGCGGTTCCGGGTCTGGGCGGCACGACGCTGGCGCTGCCCGCGTTCTCCTCTCCGTTTACGGGTGTCGGCGCTGGGCTTGTCACGCAGGCGCTTCCGGCAGGCACGAAGGTCAATGAGTTCGGCGCGCTTGTTGACAGCACAACGGGTGCGCCTACCGGCAGCCTCGGCTTTTCGCTCGACCTGCCGTACATTGACGATGTCCTTGCGTCGGTGCCGAACTTCAGCGCTGCGGCCCCTCTGGCTTCTGCCGCTTCCTCGGTGCCCGGTGACGTAGTTGTGACCGGCCTCCGCACCGGCGTGTCTGGGCTGGGCAACACCATCGCGTCCGCTGTTCCGGCAGTCGCCAACATCGTCGGCGCGCAAGAGGTGTTGGGCAACCAGCCCGTGACGCCCAAAGAAGAGACAACGGTCACCGGCAAACGCATCTACGATCAGGCACCGACTGGCCCATTGGCCGCTATCGCCGACGCGGTTGCAGCGGCGCAATTGGCTCCGCCCACAGAAGACATAACGGTCACCCAGCAGCGTCCGCAGGATATTGCGCCGCCTTCGCTCTACGTCCCGCCGACCGGGGGCCTTCCCACCTTCGAAGCGCCGTTCACCGGCGCAGACGTTGGGCCTCTGCCTACAGAAGACATAACGGTCACTCAGCAACGCCCGCAGGACGCTGCGCCACCCCCTCCGGTAACTGCCGTGAGCGATGTGATCACGAAGTACAAACCGCCTGAGCCTGTCGAGAGCCTGATTGAGAAGCAGGCTGAGAAGATTGACGACGCAGACGAGATCACAGTGACCGCTGAACCTATCAAGGCAACAGGCTCGCTGGGCGCGGCGCTGCCGGGTCTTGCGATGACGCTACCCGCTATGACTGCCGCTCAGGCAATTAGCACTACGGCTGCGACGCCTCCCGAAAAGAAGGGCCTTACCCCTCTTCAGAAAGCGTCCGCCGGCTTGACCTTGGCGAGCGCTCTTGCAGATGCCGTTGGCGGCGGCGGCGGTGGTGGCGGCCCTCTGGATCTTGGAACCGGCTACACTGTTCCCGGCGCGGGCTCTGGCATTGGCCGAACGCGCAACGTGGCGACCTTCGATCCGTTCACCTACGGGCAGAGGGAAGGCGAGTTCCAGTTTTTCAATACAGGTCCCGCCTCAGCCCCGGCTCCTTCTCGGTTTTCAGCGGAGCCTATAATGCAATCAACGGGCGGCCTTCTTGGTGCGCTCAACAACCCGATCATGCTACAAAACCTGCAAGAAGCAATGGCGGCGGAACCTGCTTTTAATGCGGCAGCTTCTACCGGCATGGCCGAAGGTGGCGAAGTCGACGACGATATGGTAAGCCACCTTATCGCTTATCGGAAGGGCGGCGGTCACATGGGTCCGGGGAAGGTCAAGGGTATCGGCAGCGGTCAGGACGACAAGATCCCGGCTTGGCTCTCGGACGGCGAGTATGTCTGGAGCGCGCAGGATGTCGCTGATCTGGGCGATGGCTCAACCGATGAAGGTGTCCGCCGTCTCGACAAGATGCGCCAAATGGTGCGTAAGGGTGCTGGACGCAAAGACGTGAAAAAGATTGCTAAGCCACAGCGTGGGATTGAAGATATGCTGAAGGCTGTTGGAGGTGCAGTGTAATGGCCACGCAGACTACCCAGACACAGACCATCCTGCCGGCGTGGTATACCCAGTACGCTCAGGACCTTCTTGGCCGTGCCAGCGCCGCAACGTCTCAGCCGTATCAGCGATATGAGGCGGCTCGAATCGCCGGGTTCCAGCCTGAGCAGGAGCAGGCTTTTGACCTATTCCAGCAGGGCATGGGTTCCTATCAGCCCTACGTGAATGCTGCAACGGAGGCGGTCAATCGCGGCACCGGTTCGTTCACGGATCCGGGCGTGGCTGGTCGCTACATGAACCCATATATCCAGAGCGTCATTTCTGGGATCGGCTCGACGGCAGCCCGCAACCTGTCTGAAAACATCCTGCCGCAGATCAATCGCACGTTTGTTGGTGGAGGCACGTTTGGAGGCTCACGCAGCGCAGAATTTACGCAACGAGCGATTCGCGATACGCAGGCTCAGGCGCTGAGCAAACAGATGGAAGCGATGGCCGATGCCTATAAGTCGGGCGCCGATCTGTATGGCACTGAGGCCAGCCGCGCGCTTACAGGAGCCCAGCAGTATTCGCAGCTGGGCGAGACTGCCCAGAACCAGCGCCTGCGCGAATTGACCGGTCTGGAATCCATCGGCGCGAAGCGTCAGGAACTGGGTCAGAAATCGGCTGATCTGGCGTATGAGGACTTCCAGCGTCAGCGCGATTTCCCGCTGACTCAGGTGCAGCAGTTTGCTGGCATTGGTGGGACCCCGTCGCCATCCGGGTCTGGAACGGCTATCCGTACCGAGCCGGGCACGTCTGGCTTTGCCTCTGCTCTCGGCACAGCGGCGACGGTTGCCGGTACGATTGGCGCGCTTGGTGGGTTTGGCAAGAAGGGCTTCAAGGACGGCGGTGAGATTGAGCGCCCCGTCAAGAACGGCAAGCGCAACATCAAGCACCCGATGCACGGGCTTGGCTGGCTGAAGGATGTACGCTGATGGCTGTGATGGATTACAGGCGGGCTCAAGCCCTCGCGGAAGAGTTGATCAAGACTGGGCAGAGCAAGGGCCTGAGTCGTGAAGCTCTTGTGCAGCAGATAGTTGCGGAGTCAGGTGGCGCTGGTGCGCCCGGTACGGCGATTGGCGTGGTGGCTCCACAGCCGCGTGAGGTTACGCCTGCCACCCCGGCTCCGGTGCAACAGGGCGTGCCGTTGGTTGCGCCTAAGCCGGTAGCTGAGGCTCCTCAGCGTCCGGTATCGCGCCCGTCGCGTTATCAGCCGGAACTGGACAGGGTTATGACTGACCTTGGCGCCGCTCAAAAGATGATGAGTGATGCCGTGGCCAAAGGCCAGAAGCCAAACGTAGCGGATCAAATTCGTTTGGGCACCCTGCAGCAGCAGGCTGACAGGCTTGGGGCCTTGGTGCGGGCAGAGGGCAGTCCGGAAGCTGAAATTCCCGAAGAGATGCGGGCCGCTTTGGAGGGCCGTCAGGCACGTCTTGCGCGCCGTGAGGAGTTGTTGGCCGAAGCTAGGGCCCGCTCGCCGTGGGAGGCTCTGATTGCCGGTGGCGCGGCGCTGGCTCAGGGCCGTCGCGGCGAGAGCTTTGGCGAGGCGCTGACGCGCGGGCTGCAGACTGGTCTTCAGGAGTATGGCCGGGCACGCCGCGCTGGCGAAGAAGGCGCTGAGAGCATTGCTGAAGCGCGTGATCAGGCAATAATGGACCGCTATACGATGCGGGAGCAGGCCGTCGCGAATGCTCGTCAGCGTGCGCTTGAAATGATGGGCATCGGTGATACCGCACGTAAGGCGGCGCTTGAGGATGTTGAGGCTCCGCTGCGACTGCGTAGGGGCGAGGCGGACGTTGGAATGGCTGAGCTTAATTTGGAGAATGCCCCTGAGATGGCTAAGCTGGATAGGCTTGTCGCCCTCGCTCGGATTAATGCGTCAAACCGTGAGGGCCGTGGAGATGGCAGGGTCGACGTCGAAGGCCGCGCCGACCGCGCTGAACTGGGCAAGGCTGCTGCCCGGTATCGCGGAGCGGCGGCAAGGTATGAGGCTTTGCGCGCGGCCAATCCCGGCGCCACAATGCAAGCGCTGAGGGAGGCCGACCCGAAAACCGTTGATGATTATCTGGCGACTAGGGCAGAACTGGAAGGATATTCAGCGGAGCTAGAGCGGACTCAGGGTTTCACCCCGTACATTGGCGGGCGTAACCCCTCGGTTGGCGCGCTTTCGGTTGGCAGTGACAGGCCGCCGGTTCCCGGGGCCCGGAAGGCTCCCGATGGAAAATACTACGTGCCAGATCCGGAACGACCGGGTAAGTATAAGCTGGTCGTTTAACAAGGGCTGAGAGATGGTTCGCTACAAGCCGGTCGACTACGATCCATTCGCGCCTGCTTCGAGCAAAGTCTCACTGAAGCCGGTCGATTACGATCCGTTTGCGCCGAAGGGTGAAACCTCCGTCCTCCGTGACGTGGGTGGCGCGCTCGTTCGCGGCGTCGGTAGCCAAGTTGTCGGTCTTCCGGGCGTCCTTTATGGTCTTGCAACCGGCGACATGGATAACATCTCCACGCGCGCCGGCAAAGCCGTCGAGGAGTTCGGCGAAGAGCTTCAGACCCCAGCGTTCCGCGAGCTCCAGCGCCAGCAGGCGGCGCGCGTGGCTGAGGCTGGGAAGGAAGGTCAGCTTGCGGCCTTCGGGCAACAGGCAAAAGAACTACTGACCGATCCCCTTTCGCTGGCCGCTGGCATTGCTCAGACGGTGCCGGCTATGGTGGGCACAGGTGGATTCGGTCTCGCTGGTCGCGCTCTTGCCGGGCGTCTGATTGGTCAGCAGGCGGCAAAGCGCGGCGCTCTGGCGGGCGCCGCCACTGGCGAAGCTGCCATCGTTGGTGGCGACGCGGCGCAGACCACCTATGACCGTGTGAAGCAGATGCCCCCGGCGGCTGTCGCGCGGTCCACTGCTTATCGCGAGGCGATTGCCGCTGGCGCAACGCCGGAAGAGGCTATTGAGGCTGCCGCTGTTTCCGCAGCCCGCCGCGCTGCCGCCATTGCTGCTCCGATTGCGGCTGCCACTGGGCCGCTTGGTCTTGAAGCTGCGCTGCTGACTGGCGGCCTGCGCCGTGGCGTTGTTCGCGGCGGCGCTGAGGGTGCTATCCGTGAAGGCGGCACCGAACTGGTTCAGGAAACTGGTCAGGGCGTTGCCGAGAATGTTGGCGCTCAGGCCATCGATCCGAACGTGGAGCTCACCGAAGGTCTCGGTGGTCGCGCAGCTGCTGGTCTGATCCTTGGCGGTACGATGGGCGCTGGGGCTGGTGGTATTAGCGGGCTGCGTGGGCCGGAAGCTGAGCCGGGAGCAGAGCCGCCGCCGCCAACTGTGGAGCCTGAGCCTGAGCCCGGCGTTCCGGCTACGCCTTTCGGCGCTCCTACTGAGCCTACGGCTGGCCCCGGCGCCGCGCCCGTTGGCGCAGCCCCTGAAGATATCGTCATCATTGAAGATGATCTGGTAATCATTGAAAGCCCGGATGGCAGCATTCGGTACGTCCCCCGTGAGGAGTGGGAGGCGTCACAGAGGGCGGCTGCTCCTCCGGTTGAAACGCCTGCTGACGGTTTGACGCCTCAGTCTTACGTTGATCGTTACCTTGCCGGCGAAGGTCGTGGGAACACGCCCGGCGACCTTGAGATGCAGCAGTATGCGGCGAACTTCGGGCCCGAGATTGAGGCTGAGTTTGCGCGCCGTCAGGGTAGCGAATCTGCGCGCGCGGCGGAGACTGAGCCGACGTCCGCGCCCACGCAGGGATTGCGCCTTGTTCATGGCTCAACAAACCCAGATTTGACTATCGACGACATCGTTGTGGAGCCGCGCGCTGGTACTAAGCAGGGCAAAGGGAAGACGCAGTTCGGCGGCTTCTACGCCTCTAGCGAGGAAAGACTTTCTGATGCTGAGGGCTACGCCGCAATGGGCGGCACTCCCGGCGCAGTCTTCAACGTGGACTTGGTTCCCGACGCGGTTATTTCACCTTACAACAAAGACATCACTCGCATTTCCAAGGAGGAAATTGAAGCGCAACGTGCTGCTGGCGTTGATGTTTTGACAGGAAAAGATCCGCGCGGGCGTACTGAATACGTCGTTATCAACAAAGACGCTATTCAAGATTTTACGCGCCGTGAACCCGCCGCTGCCCCTGCGCCCTCGCCGGAGGGCGCTACCGCGCGCGCTGCCACTGTGCCCGAGACCGCACCTGCGCCTGTGGCTGCGCCCAGCCCTGACAACACGGAAAAGCGTTCGCAGGTTGGCAATGTCGTTTTTGATCAGGAATCCGGCATTGGGCAGGTGCCACTTAATGAGCAAGTGGATTACAGAGGCTTTACGGTAATGATGAAGCCGTCAAAGTTTCTTGAACTTGCCGCCGATCTGGAGGCGCCTAAGCAGAGCAGCCTTGATTATCTCACCAAGGAAATCTCTTCAGGCAAGCCTGTAGGCTCCCCATTCTTGGATTTGGATTTCGAAACGGGCAAGGTCAGCAGTCACGACGGTCGTCATCGTATGATGGTAATTCGGGATCTTAATGGTGATCAACCTGTCCCGGTTCACGTTTTTGGTGCCGGTGGTCAGCGGGCAAGGTCTCTCGACGCTGACAAGATTCGCTCCTTTGCCACCAACCTGATCGGCGAGAACGGTCGTCCGTCTGCTGACAATTTCTCTGAAGCGTTCCTGCGGGGAGCTACTGTCGGCATCGCACCCGCTGCGCCTGTCGCCGCCGAACCCGTGTCTAGGTCTGCATCGGTCGAAACGCCGTCAGGTCCGATTGATATAACCCCTCCGAAGGGAGCCATATCCGCCACTCCGATTGAGGACGTCGAGCCGATCACGCCTGAGCAGTTCGCCGCTGCGGAGACTGCGACGGCTGAAATCCAGAAGATGATTGCCGGCAAGACGATGCCGCAGGTGGCGCGCGAACTGGGTCAGAATGCCATCCTCGACACCACTCGCACCATCATGCCGCGCGTTGCCAACATTCTGGATGCGTTTGAGAATGCGGGGGTGGAGCTTCGTATTGGCGTTCAAACCAAAGGCAAGGAAGGCGTCCCGGGCCTTGAGTTGAAAACGAGGGAGCGTGGTAAGGCTCAATGGCGCCCGTTGGAAGCGTCGATGAACGTCGCTGTTGGGGGCATGGATACAATTGTCCCCGGAACATCTGAAAGAACTCTGGCGCATGAGCTTATCCATGCGGTCACTATGCTTGCGATTGATTTTGATAATAGGCTCCCTCCCAACTCTGAAATCAGCAAGGCGGTTAAAGATTTGAAGGCCCTGTCTAGGGTCGTTGCAAAGAGGATGCGTGAAGACGAGAAAGCTGGGACGCTTGGATGGACTAAGAAGTACAGGATTTATCGCCAAGATCCCAACGAGATTCTTGCATGGGGCCTGACTGACAGCAACTTTCAGGACTACCTAAAGACCATTCCCACCAAGACGGGGAATGCCTTTACAGACTTCGTGCGCTACATTGGCAAGCTGCTTGGCGTTGCTCCGAAGGATCAGAACGCACTCGCTCGACTGATTGAAATTTCCGACAGGATCATTCCTGAGGATCAAGCGGGGATTGCCGATGTGACGGCTGGCGTTGTGGCGTCTGCGGTTGACATTGGCGGGACTGGTGGCGGGACTTCGCCATCACCCCCTTCACCCCCTTCACCCACGCCGCCTACGCCGTCACCCCCCTCACCTCCGCCGCCGCAGCAGCCCCCGGCGCCAAAACCTCCGACGCCTCCGCCCGCGCCGCCCCCGCCGCCCAAAACCCCGACGCCTCCGCCTCCGCCGCAGCAGCCTCCATCAGCGCCGCAGCCCGGCCTCGCGCTGCCAAAAGAAACGCGCGCTCAACGCTACTCTCGCAAGCTGGTTGACCGCTTTGAGCGCCTGCGCGTTGTGCAGAGCCTTGGCCAACTGGCCGCTGGCTTTGAGGGTTTCTACGAGGCTGCACGTAAGTTCGACAGCCGTGCCGGCGAACTGATGCAGAAGTTCGAGCGGGACTTCGGTAAGAAGATCAAGGAGATCGCCCGCGAGGCCGGCTTCGGGATGAACGACATCGATCTGTATCTCTACTCCAAGGCGGCTCCGGAAATAAACGCCGACTTTGAGATGCGGGAAATCAGTCGTCTTGTCAGGAAGAAGGACGGCGACCCGACCCTCATGGTCAAGGTCAATGGCACGAATCCAAACTTCGACATGAACCAGCGTGAGCGGGACTGGACCCCGGATCAGCCGCGCTGGTCACACCCTGACCCGGCGATTGATGCGGCCATCCTCGCTGAATATCAAAAGACGGGCTCGCCGCTGCTGTCCGCGTCTGGCATTTCCAACAAGGATGCCTTTGAAGAAACGGATCAGTTGGAGAACGGAACCAAGGGGCAGGCTTGGAAAGACATTGCCAAGGTGCATCGGGACTCCGTGAAGTGGACGTTGGACAACGACGTTGCTCGCGGCGTGAAGTCGCGCAAGATTGCCGACGAAATGTTCAAGGCAATCCCTCATTATGTTCCGGTAAAGGGTGCCACCAAACCGGGGCAATCCCTCTCTGACGCCGACTTCGCTTTGATGGACGATCAGGGGGATGCTTATGAGCAGATGATGTCCGGCGGCGCTGGCTTCTCCATCACAAAGAACGAGTGGCGTCAGCGTCGCGGTCGCAAGACCTTGCCCTTTTCCCCGTATGGCACGTTCGTCTCTGACGTCGGCGCTCGCATCATTCGCGGCGAGCGCAATCGCGTCGGCCAGAAGATGATGGATTTCTTCATCGGCAATCCGTCCAATGAATGGCGCGTCTTCAGTGACCGCAATCCTCCGCGCGATAAGAACGGGAACCCCCAGCGTCCATCGCCCTTCGATCCGAACTTCATGATCGTGAAGCGCGGCGGCGATACGTTCTATGTGCGCATCAACGATCCCCTGCTTGCGAAGGCAGCGAAGAATCTGAACCCGACGCAGATGAATGCGTTTCTAGAGTTCTCAAACAAGGTGACGCGCCTGCTGTCGCGCTCGTTCACCACGGCGAACCCGGACTTCTTCGTGCCGAACATCTTCCGCGATCTGCAGTCTGCGGCGCTGAACCTCTCAGCTGATGCTCCGGGGCTGGCTAAGGCTTTCGGCAAGAACGTGAGGGACAAGAAGGTATTCCGCACTATCGCGTCGTTTGAGTATGGCGGCACAGGCGGGGATCCCAACCTGCGCAAGCAGTATGAGCAGTTCAAACTGGACGGTGGCTCAGTGTCGTGGGCGCAGCGCGAGACCCCGCAAGAGGCGGCTGCCCGCATTCAGGATGATCTGAAGACGCTCGAGGAAAGGCTGAAGGACATCAAGGACGCCAAGGGCGCCAAGCAGACCATCGATGCCCTGTGGAAGCCCACGAGTAAGGGCTTCCGCGCTATGGTCGGGGCTCTGGAAAGCACCAACGCCATCTTTGAGAACGGTATCCGCTTTGCCGCTTACCGTGCCGCGCTCGATGTCGGCATGACCCGCGAACAGGCGGCCATGATCTCGCGTGAGGCGACCGTGGACTTCAACCGTCGCGGCGAGGCTGGCGCCTTGTTGAACGCTCTGTACGCCTTCTTCAATGCCGGCATTCAGGGTAGTGTCCGCACGGCGCGGGCGCTGTCGAATAACCCGTTCAAGACCGGCAAGCTGTCTACCACGCAGGCGGCTCTGCTCGGCATGATGAGCACAGCTGCTATGCTCGCGGCTGCCAATGCGGGCATGTCTGACGAGGACGATGACGGCAAGCTCTTCTGGGACAAGATCCCGGACTACGAGAAAGAGCGCAACCTCATCATCATGAACCCTATCAACGGGAGGAGCTATTTGAAGATCCCGATGCCATACGGCTTTGGCTTCTTCCCGTATCTGGCAACCCGGACGATGGATGCCGCCCGTCGCGGTGACGACCTTGGCGCCGCTGGGATCGACATCGTGACTGCTGCGCTCGGGAACTTCTCTCCAGTGCAGTTCAGTGCCGGCAATGCCACAAGCTCCGTTGCCCGGGCGGCAACGCCAACTGTATTCAAGCCGCTGACCGAACTCGCCTTGAATGAGAACTTCATGGGCAAGCCGATCTACAATGAGCCGTTCGACAAGGGGCAGTCATACGCCTCTGTGGCTCGATACAATACGCCCGAAGGCTACAAGGAATTCTCTCAGTTCCTGAACGACATAACCGGCGGCGAGGGCAAGGTTAAGGGCGGCCTGAACGTGCCCGCCGAGAGCTTCGAATATCTCCTAGAGTTCTCCCTTGGCGGCGTGACCAACCTCGCCAAGTCGCTCTACCGGACAGGGGCGGAAGGCGATCCTCTTGCCGCTCCGGCTGTTCGCCGTCTTGTCGGCCAGCCGGGTAAGGGCAGGAACGTCGGTGAGTATTACGAGCGCGAGGAGAAGGCGCGCGTTGTGAACCAGCAGTTGAAGGATTCGACCGGGGCTGAGCGTCGGGCGCTGATTGAAAAGTTTCCGACGGAAACCAGCCCACGGATTCAGTCGGCCCTGACCTCGACGCGCGCGGCGGTTAAAAAGCTGAACGAAGAGCGCAAGCGCATTCAGAATCTGGACATAGATGAGGGCACAAAGGCGGAGCGGCTTGAGGTTCTTCGGGAGCGGATCGACGGTGAGTTCGTGCGCTTCAACCGGGTCTATAATCAGGTGGAGCAGGCGACCCGTTAAGGCCGCCTGCTTCATCACTCAGAACGGGACGTCGTCGTCCAGCGGGGCCGGAGCGGGGCGCTGCGAGGGCGCTCCCGACCGCTGCTGGGTGGGCTGACCACCTTCCTGCTTCGGCTCATACATCGAGATGATGATGCTCTCGCGGCTATCGTTGCCGCCGACGCCAGCCGGATTGAACGTGCGGTCGAGCAGGATATAGGGGCCGTTCTTCCCATCCATCACAACGCCGACGTTCTTGAAGCGGCCCTTGGTCTGGCCTTGGCCATCAGTGTATTCGCCAACCTTGACGACCAGATCGTATTTCTTAGCCATTCACTCTCTCCTCAGTTAAACAGTTTGCGCAGCTTCAAGGCGCCGCGCGGAGCCATGAGTTCGGCTTCATCGAGATAGCCGTTGTGCAGTTCCTGCCACTCGCCGCGCTCTTCCGGTGTCAGCTTCGCAACGATGTCGTATGCCGCCTCGCACCAGCCATCCCAATCGACCATGTCGCCTTCTTCCTGCGGCTCCAGAATGTCGATGTGGAGTTCCTTCTTCTGGCGCGGCGCTGCCGTTGTCTTGGCGGCCAGCTTCTCTTCGAGGTTCTGCACCTGCACTTCCGCAGCCGGGGTCTCATCGAAGTCCGTGATGTCGACCTCGCTGCCGGCATACTCGTCAGCCTCGATCACGCCTTCCGCCTGATTGTCCACGGCCACGGCACGCTGCGCTTCGGTCGAGAGCGGCATATACTTGCTGGCCCGGCGGACAACGGTCTTGCGCCACATCTCGGCCTCATCCGTCTTCCACGGGCCGACGATGTTGCCGTCCTTGGTCTTGGCCGATGAGCGTTCGCGGATGGCAAGGATCTGTTCCTTGCTCATCACCTCGAACTGGGTCTCGCCGTTCTTCAGCTTCCACACGCAGTAGGCACCGACCATCCCACCGCGATCTGACAGGCCATGCTTGTGGACGATGCGGGCGTCGAGCCCCTCTTCCACCTCGAACACATCGTTCTCGTGGACCAGTCGGCTCTCGATCTTCAGCACCTCACCGGACTGCATGGCCAGCTTCATCAAGCCCTTATAGCGGGGCCGGAACTGCGCCACGTTCTTCTTCAGGCGGCTGTCCCACACCTTCAGGATGTCGGCCTCACCCATGCTCTTGTTGAGGCTCAGGCCCAGTTCTGCGGCGCTCAGGCACGCCTTCAGGAGCGAGCCGCGATCACACTCCAGCAGGTCCATGTTGTCCGCCACAGCGGCCACGACGATGCCTTGGAACTTATCGACGGTCATGGCCTGCGGGAGCAGGCTGCGCAGGTGGCTCTCGCGCATGGCGAGTTCCTGCTTGAACCGATCCATCGGCTTGGCGGGAAGGTTACTTGTTTGCATTGCTCAGTTCCTCTTCAAGATCTTCGATCATGAGTTCGATGGCGCGCTCGACCGTAGCGCGCAGGGTGGGTTTCAGTGGATGACGCCCAGCCAGTGAGCGAAGCTGTGCCAGCAACATACGGTCGACCCGCATCATCACGCTGTCTTTTCTAATCGTAGTGTACCTTATCATTTAGACACCGTTACTTTCTTGTAGCCAGAACGGGCGCCGTAGAACGATCCGATCATCTGCTCTGTGATCTCGGTGCCAACCGACGCCTTCACAGTGCTGATCGACAGCTTGTGGTCGCCGCACTTGACGACGGCCTTCTCCTGCGACGTGTTCATCTTCCCCATCGCCTCAATGCTGAGGGTCAGAAGCTCGGTCTTCGCTGCCTCCTTCTTGGCCTTGGCCTCCTTCTCAATCGCAGCGTTCTCCAGATACGTCTGGAACAAGTGGGCATGCTCCGTGGTGAGCGTCACCTCAGACATCGGCACGAAGTCCAGCAGGCGCACGACGGCGTCCCCGTCCCTGTCAAAGTCTACGGGGGGCTCCGCCCAACAAGCTACACTGTCCCAGAACAAACCGACATGAGATTTAATTTTCGAAATTATCTCTTCGCTGCGAGGGATCTTCATGCGGCGTGGCTCGTTCCGCAGCAGCGCAATCAGCCAGCCATACTCAGCACCAGTGCATGCCATCTGATGCTGAACCTGCAGGACATAATTGTCGGGAGCGCAGGTGATCGTCTCACCTTCGTATTCCCAGCCGTCACCGTGAGCCGACCACTTGATCTCGACCGGGTGGCCACCGTCCGTCTGGAAGTCCAGCGATGCGCCCATGCCGGGGCAGTCGTCCGCCGTGAAGTAATCGACGACCTTGTCGATCTTCATGTCCCAACGGTGCGCCGCCCAGTTAGCGATGCCGCTTTCGAGGAAGGTGCCGGCCTGAACAGACTTGTTACCCGAGAGATCTTCGGGCGGCAACTTGCCAGACTTCTCCATCCACAACTGCCAGAGCGTCGTGAACGGGGACATGTCGAAGAGCGCGGCGACTTCGCTTGCGCCAATGTGTTTGGATCTTAACTCGTGCCAATGAATCTGGTCACGTACAGATACTGCTACCATGTATGCCTCCGGTATTGTTGTTGTCGGCCTACGCACATACGACTGTCTACGGATTTATGTCAAGCCCCTTGTAAACATCATCGAGAGACCGGGCTAAGATGTAGATTCCGCCACGTCTCTCCCATGCGACCTGCCATGCGGCCTGAACCTGACGCTGCTTGCCACGCTGTGTTTTCACCTCAATAGCGAACGCGCGCCCGGGGGTGATGACGCCCAGCAAGTCCGGGGTTCCCTCTGGCGCCGACTGAATCACGCGCTGTCCACCGTCCAGAGGGCGAAACTTACCGACGTTGATGCGGAACATCATGATTTCCGTGCGCTGGCCCAGAGCGAGGCGAATCTCGGCTTGTAGGATTGCTTCTTTCACTGGATCGTCATCCCTTCGTTCTCGATGGTCAGCGATTCCATCGCGGCACTGACAGCGGCAGCCATTGCAACGAGACACCTGTCCGCATGTATCCCATCGATGCCGCGCTCTTCCTGCCATTCATCCAGCGCCCGCAGCAGCCCATCTGACAGCGCGTGTATCAGCGACAGAGGGATCAATATCGTGTCGCGCTCTGACCCGTCCCATTTATCGTCTTCCATATCGATACCCTCTCTTCCTGAGTAAGCCCATTCGTGGTCGGAATGTTTCGTGTTCCCACTTTCTTCGCAATCCGCGCGGCCTCCTGACCGCAGATGACATTGTATGCCCAGAGCGTTGGGTTCTTATATCCACGCTTGCGCCCGACGCTGATCAGCACCTTGAACTTGTTCTGGAGCATGCCCTCGTCGGTCGTGATGTCCTGCTCACCCTCGCGGGCCATAATCACCAGATCGCCATCGACGTGCTTCACAACGCGCGGCTTGACCGGATAGACGTAACCACACACTGGGCAGGTCGAGCTCGGCTTGTGCATGGCGAAGCAGGCAGTGCATGTCCGCACCGTCTCCGCCTTGTCGCCCTTGCCACGCCCCTGAACGAACCCATCGGCCAGCGTCCACTCGCGGTCGTCGTCGATGAACCCGTGCCGCGCCGTGTTGCCGGCGTGATCGAGGATGATGGTCTTCTCCTTGTCAGGGTGTGGCCTGATTGCGCGCCCGCACTGCTGCAGGTATAGGCCCAGAGACTTCGTCGGGCGCAGTAGGATTGCCACCTCCACCGCTGGCAGATCGAAGCCCTCGCTCACCAGATCGCAGCTGGTCAGCACCTGCACCCGGCCTTCCTCGAACGCCTTCAGGACGCCGTCGCGTTCCTCTTCTTTCATGCCCCCGTCGATGTGGCTCGCGGTGAATCCTGCTTCCCGGAATTCTGCAGCCACATCCTTAGCGTGCCTCACGCTCACGCAGAACGCGATAGCCTTCTTGCCCGGCGCATACTTCCCGTAGTGCTTGACCGCGCTGCCGGTGATGACGGTCTTAACCATCGCCTCCTCAAGCTGCTTCTGCACGTAGTCGCCCATGCGGGTGCCGACGCCGTCCAGATCCGGCGCACTCGGCGCATAGACCACGGCATGGGATAGGAACCCCTGAGCGGTCAATTCTGCCACCGTAGGGCCCATCACCATGTCGCTGAACATCTGGCCCAGCCCCTTACCGTCGAGGCGCTCAGGCGTGGCTGTGACGCCCAATACGCGGGCGCTTGGGAATCCAGCGACGACCTTGCCCCAGCTGGAGTCAGGCGTGAAGTGATGGGCCTCGTCGCCGATGATTAGATCGAACGGTTTGATACCCTTCATTCGCTTCACCAGAGTGAATACGGATGCCACGACGACGTTCGCCGTTGGCACTCCACGGTATCCGCCCGTCATCACCGCATGCGCTACGCCGACCTTCTTCAAGGCATTGCTGATCTGCTTCAGCAGTTCGCGACGGTGAGCCACGATCAGGATGCGCTTGTTGTTCCGCGCCATGCCGGCGGCGATGTATGAGAAGATCACCGTCTTCCCGCTCCCGGTCGGGCTGACCAGCAGCGTGTTCTTGTAACCAGCGCGAAAGCTATCGCGCACCGCCTGCACAGCGGATTCCTGATAATCTCGAAGCTGCATTGTATGTCCTTGTTTGGCAGACATCTTGGCCCGGTCTGCCAGCGGGGGGCGACGTGCCGACTCCCCAATTATTGGAAAGTCTTCTCGGCACATCCAAGTCCGTCGCGCGGATCGCGCACATCCTTATTCGTCATTCGCATGACCACACTTCTGTGGATTTCTTGAGGTGCGGCCAGCCCTGATCGACTGTGAATGAACGTTCTTCGAACAGCAAGCTGTTCGTCGGCACAATGGTCAGTCGGTCACGAACGGTGCGGATGAACATGAACTCTTTCCCTTGGCTGGGATCGTGCGTGAATGCATCGCCTTGAGGCACCGCCGTAAACAGATACTCGCCGGCCTCTCCGCCCTTCACCTTCACCCGTAGCCCGTCCAGATAATCATAGACCAGCAGCGAGAAGTCCCTGCCGTAGCAGTCCCACACCTGCGCCTGCGGCAGTGTCCAATCGGTGCATGCCGGATCGGCGCTGAAGCTGATGGCATGGGGCGGCAGGCCACGATAGAATGCACCGCACTCCAGCATGACGTGACAGCCCCATGCCCGGCCCGGGTGCGAATGCAAACCGAACCACACCGCCGGTTCATACCCGGTGCCATGTTCGCGCAGGAAGGAGGAGTCCACCCAGACGTAGTAGTGGCGCGGCAAAGATCCGCTGGAACTACTCATGACCAGATGTCTTCGCGAAGCATGGCGTTCGTTTCCTGCTCAGTCGCTTTGTTGCGAACGATCAGGTAGAACGCCAGTGCGAACGTCGCCACCATGATGGCCATCAGGGCGAGACCTCCCATCTTCAGGCTTCGATCTTCAGCGGGCAGATGCGATAGCCCACGTTCAGAACGGTGCCGTTGTCGTAGCGGCAGAAGTGGTTGCCGTTGGCATACCATTCCGCAACGAGGTAGCTCGACAGAGCCAACGCCGGGGTGGCGGCGGTCACTGCAATCACGGCAGCGATAATCAACTTCTTCATGATGCTCTCCTGTTTCTCAGCTTACTCGTAACGCCACACGCGCACACCGCCATCGGCCAAGCGGACGATGAACTTCTTACCGTAGCGCCGGCCAGCATGCGACGCAGTGCTGGTCATCGAGCGGAGCGGTGCGCCCTCGACGAAGAAGCTCTGCCCCACCTCCAGCTTCGTCCACGGATACTTCGGACGCCGGCTGCTCGGCTGGCGTGCCGCCGGGATTGCGAAACCATCTTCAACTTGAAACGTCATTCTGTCCTCCGGTTTTTTAAACTTATAAGTCACGGCGATACCGCTCATCCTTAAATATCACGTTTGCTTCATCAGAGCTAACACCAAACGTGTATGTCAACTCATGCGGCTCACGTTCCATCAGCGTTGAATCAGGCCATCCGCGCACTGTCTGGAGTGCAAGCTCGTAGCCCTTCGATCTCTTCTTCAGTCTCATAATCCTACTGGCCACTCATGCTTCGGTAGATAAATCCCACGCGACATAGACCCCTTGAAGCGGAGCGAGTTATCGCTCTTCCTCGCACTCGGATGGCGCAGCAACACGCCCGACCAACCTTCGTAATAGACCGACGTCTGCATGATCTTGTTCAGGGCAGCGATACTCTGGCCAATCCACACTCCGACCGCCAGCCCATGCTCGATCTCAACCTTCAAACCGACGCGCGCCAGCGACTCGTCCGCAATTTTCAGGCTCACATCTGCGTTCTCATGCCGGGTAAGAGCAATGACCAGAAGCTCACCAATCGTCCGGTCTTGCACACCGTGCAGGGTTTCAACGCGGATCGCACTCTGCACGATGTGATCGAGCAGCACCCGGTCTTCGCGCTCCGCCTTCACCTGCAGGAACTCGTCGAGGTTCACCGTGTTCAGATACTTCTCGCACTGCTTCATGTCCAAACGCTTCGTCGAATAGAGGCTGTAGCATCCGGCCATCAGCGTCCCCAACTGGTCGCCGATACGGCGGTTGGCCAGAACGGTGGCAATCGTTTCCTTGAAGACCAAGATGTTGTGGCGCAGCGTGAACAGGTTGTGCAATTGGCGACCCAGCAGGCGCTGCGGCATATCCCTTGGGATCGACGAAGCCAGCGCCACGAAGTCCTTGAACTCCTCCTCCTTCTTGCGCCGCTCCTCCCGCGTGAAAGAGTCCAGCGGCTTGATCGTCAGCACCGCGGTGCGTGTTAGATCGGCGGCCTCCTTCAGGCCCACGCCAATCGACGACATCAGGAACGAAGACCTCATGGTGAACGCCCGCGCTTGGTGGTTCGCTGACCCCTTCAGGATGCGCCCCCGCCCCTCGGTCGACGCCTGCCGCATCAGATCCATCACGGCCTTGCGCCGCGCCGCAGCCGCCATCTTGTTCTCTTTCTCGTCGCCCTCCGCTTCGTCGAACACCACCGGCATGGCATCGTTCTGCACCACCTGCCGGATACCGGCCTCGGTCGTGGCGCCCAGCGGATAGATCGCCAGATCGCCAAGGCATGCGCCGGCCACCGTGTTTACCACTGTGGACTTCCCTGACCCTTGGTTACCCGTAACCCACGCATGGGTGCGCCAGTCCAGTCCGCCGCACACCACCGCCGTTGCAATCCAGCCAGCCAGCAGGTCGCCATAGATCGGCGCATCCCAGCGCACCTTCCCGCACAGTTCGCGGATCATGCGGCCATCGTCGTCGCTCGCCATTGCCTCAAAGTTATCGACATTCAGGATCAGGTCGCGGCCCTTTTCGTAAATATACTGGCTCTTCAGGCGGACGTGCGAAATCTCCCGCAGCGGCACATCAGGCCGGCTAACCAAGAGCTTGTTCCCGGAATTAAGTATCGCACGCATGTCTTCATCACTCTTGGGATCCAGCCACACGCCGCGCCCGCGCAGTTTCGTCGCGTCATACACCCCGGCCTTGTTGCACTGCTCCATCAGCATCACGCCAGATGCAACCCAGTCCACGTTCTTGCCGTCTTCTTTGCCCTGCAGCCGACCCCAGTGATTGACGTCGCCGTGGATGTTCATACACCCCTTCTGACTCATCAGGCGGTCAGGATCGAACACGATCACCTGCTGCTGGTTCTGCAGCATCAGCATGAATTTGTTGCGGTCATGCCCCAGCGGTCGCCACTCACGCGCGGCCTCCTCGTCAGGGTCATCGCTCTCCAGCGATGTGATATCGACAACCATCTCTGGCACCGCCGCGCGTGTCATTTCCCGGCGCAAGATGTCCGTGATCTGCTGCGGCTTCACCTTCAGCGGCAGCGCATCGGCGAGATCCCACCCGTCCGGGAACACCACACTCAGCGTGACAATCGATACCGGCACACGGTGCTGGCCCAGTATCTTCTGAATCTCCAGCGCCGCCTCGATCCCCGGCGTGTCATTGTCCGGCCAGACCACACAGCTATGCCCATCGAGCAGGCTCCAGTCCGTCTGATCGACAGCCTTCGCCCCGCCCTGCCACGTCGTAATGACCCAGCCCTCAGGCAGATATTGCGCTGCACCATCGGCGGCCTTCTCGCCCTCGACGATCAGGACAGGCGCAGTCGGCGATGCCGCCAGCAGGTCGCCGTTATACAGCGGTCGTCCCTTGCCGAACCCGGACGTGAGAAACTTCTTCCCGTCCCAGATAATCGGCCTGATCTCTTTACGCCCACCCGGCGGATTCCACCGCGCCACCGCCCCGAACGCCGCGCCGTCAGCCATGCGGTAAATCCACATCGCATCAGGCTCCGGGCCAAGAGACTTCCGCAGCGAATCAGGGATCACCACCGGCTCAGGCATCGGCGTGACAATCTCCGCCTTCGCCGTGATGTCCTCAGCAATCGCCAAAGCCTTCAGGTCTACCTTACGCATGGGTCAGGCCAAGCATCTCGGCGAACCCAGCAATCGTTTCCTGTAGGCTGTCGCCAAACAGTTTCATGGACAGGTCAATCATGTCGCCCTTCTCGCCCGTCGCGAAGTCGCTCCAGCGCCCGGTGCTGAACGATACGCCCAGCGAGGGGTTCCGGTCGTCACGCCACGGCGCACATGCCAGATACCAACCGCCCTGCCGCTTGCCACCCGGCAACCAGTCTCTGCACAGCGCCTCGATGTGAGACGGGCTCAGGCGATCCTTGATGTCACGAATTGAGTATGACCGGGGCTTGACGGATGCAGCGGGTGCAGAGGGGGGAGCGCGCCTCCCGCCGCTTCTGTGGTTTTTAGGCAAGCCTTGGACATCGCCACAGTTCCCGGTCATTTCGATTTTATCCCTCTATCATCGCGCCGTCAAACGCGGGGTGCTAATGCTACAGTTTTAAATTAAACTGACAAGCCTATCAGCAAATTATTCCTCATCGTCGGCATCGTAAACGCCGCTGACAAAGCTAAACCTATGGAAACGCTCAGGGAATTCCGACAACACATAGGTGTGACCCTGCGTGTCCTTCCACTCCCCGGTCTTCACCATCCAGATCCGAAACATCAGCGCCTCTGGATCAACCTCGATGTCCCACTGCTGAGACTGCTCGTTCGTGCAGTTACCCAACAGCATGACCGGCTTCCAGCCCTTACGCAGGGTGCAATCCATCTCGCAAATGATCATCTCGGTCGGGCTGACCGGTTCCAGCACCTCGAACGGCAGGATGCCGCCGTCCTCGGCGTGGCGATTCGCATATTTCTTTGCCATAGCTGATCAACCGAAGCTCGCAAGCTGGCCGCGAAGCGCGTTCAGCTTTGCCGTTTGCGTCGAGACCCCCTTCAGCATGCTTGCCAGCGCCTTCTCCTGCTTTTGAATCTCCGCGCTCAGCTTGAGCTTGGCCCAAGTGCGAGCCGCCTCTGCATTGCTGCGCGCATTCAGAAAGATTTCCCACTCGCGTAGGCATTCCTCCACGTCGAAGGACGACTCCGCAATTTTCTCAAGCGGTATGGTTCGGAGATTGCCAAAGGCCATCTCCCTGCGCCCCTCATATTCTTTGTCGAGGCAGATGATCAGGCGGAGCGTGTTTTTAAGGCGCTCACTGAGATCGAGCTCGTCTAGATATGTGCCATCAGAAATAGCCATCAGCCCGCCCTCGCCTCAACCGCACGGCGCAGCATCAGCGGGGTGAATCCCCACAGACGCTTCGCCTCGCTGTAGTGCTTCACCAACTCCGCAATCTCAGCGTCCACGGAATCCATCTGCTCCTTCAGCACATCGCGCCTGTCGAATGTCGCAGCCGCAGCCGCGATAACATCATGCTCAGTCATGCTCCCCCTCCCCCTCAATGCTTCGCCGCCGGGCGCATGCCGTATTCCCGGAGCAAGTCTAACGCCCGCTCCATCTCGGCATACAGGCGCCCCGGGATCATGCTGTCGTCGGTGAAGGCGTCGAACGCATCGACCAGATTGTCCAGCACCCGCAGCACCCGCCCAGCATCGCGCGCTGTCAGGTCGCCCGGCTTCTCCAGATGCATCGCGCTGATCAACTGATCTCGCGTGATCGACTTCAGCAGGTCGCCCAGTTGCTCCCACGCATCCTGCTCATCCTCGGCCCTGATGCCGAAGCACAACGTGAATTCATGATGCTTCATCCTATGTCCCCTTCCCAATCCAGATCAACACTCAGTCCGTGAATCGCGTCACGCAGATCCTTCGGCAGCGCCTCGGGATCAACCAACACGCCCAAGATCTCAAGCTCATCGATTTCAGCGGTCTCATGCACAGGCTCCCACCATGATGGTGAGCGCGGCACACCGTAGTCACAGCGTTCCATGTGGCAGGTGAACGACACCCATAGGTCGTCACCCCTGTAGGTCGCAGTCGCGATCATCATTAGTTCTCCTTCTTCCTCTGCTTCAAATGCGCCGTGCTCCGCGCTCTCCCATTGGCCACAGCCCGCGCGTGTATCTCTGGCCTGTGTTTCCGCAGCATCATGCTGAACCGCGATCCGCAGCCGTAGCCACAAGCCCGCCCAAGCTCCGCGAGGGTCAGGGTCTCATCATACTGGCCCGCAACCGGCAGCGTCCGCGATGTGGCAGACCGATAGTGCAGCCCCGTGCTGTGGCGCCACTCCCGCACCTTCCGCACATCAACGCCATACTGCGCCGCCAGTTCATCATTGTTGCGCCCCGCGAAGGTCGCGAAATCGTGCGGCACAGGGTGGCCCTTCGCCACGAGCGAATTCACCTGTGGACAGATGCGACCGCGCTCGCTCAGACAAGCGGATCGGCGTCAGCTTCTGCCCGTCCCACCACATGAACCTGCGGTCGTGGATAATCACACGCCTATCCGGCATCACCGCTTCCTCACATCACTTTGGTTGGCGGGGTCAGTCGGCGAGTGCGACGATGGCGTCAAAGATGTGATCGGCAAAGCCAGCAAAATACCAGCCCGTCACGGTGCTGTTAGGCATCTGACCGTAAGCGTGGACTTCGCCGTTGCGAGTGATGCGGATGCGCTCTGCTCCGACATAAGCGATGATGGCAGCGCGGTTGGCCTTAGTCATTGGTCTGCTCCTTAGATCAGGTCAGCGGCGGTCGCGCCGTCGAACCAATAGTTATTGATGGCGTCCATCGCGCCTTTGATCCGTTCGCCAGATGCCATGCGAATCTTCAGCGCCTCGTTCAGCGCGGCCAGTTCGTCGGCGGTGTAAACGTAACCGGTGTTATCGTGCGTGAACATCACTCCGTCCCCTCTACCTTGTTAATCAGCTGCTGCACGTCATACAGCAACCGCGCCGCGCCATTCGGCTCCATCCCGCCGTAGCCATCGGATTCGTAATCGGCATACCGATCCAAGAATTCGGCGCACTCGGCCAGCATATCCAACAGTTCCTCGATCATGAAACAGCCCTCTCCTCCACACAATCCATCGACAACTTGCCCATGAACCGCTTGAACCCGCGCACCCGCTCCCGGACGATGTCCAGAGCATGGCTGTGGTCAACGGCGCTCACGACCCGGCGGCAGGACGCCATGTGGCCCGTCCATGTCGCGTAGTGAGCGGTGACGATAAACGTCAGCATTTTCTTCTGATGCTCTGGGTGCGGGATGCCCCGCGCCTCCCAATACTGGGGACAATCGTCCGCGCATGGCTCCCGCTCATAGCCGCGGTTGTCCCGCCCACAGTGCCGGCACTGGCCGTGTTCGTCGTTATCGAACGTCATTTCCGCCGCTCCCTCTCCAGCCGCGCCCACCGCGCCAGCGCCTCACGCGCCACACGCGCGGCCTCGTCACGCACCCGGCAAGCCTGCGCCCACCGCTGCCGCTCCTGCTCCACAATCGCTGCATCCAGCGCGGCCAGCGTCTCCTGCGCCGTCATTGTCCCTGCTCCGCGCGATAAGCATCAGCCAGCTTTGCCAGCATCATGCGCGCCTCGAAAAGCGCGTCACGCGCCATATCATCGTAACTGTTGTCGATAAATTGATCGGCGCTGTCATAGCAGCACCCGCCCAGATATGACGTGCCAAGTTTAATGCCAAACTTGCTGGCGGTCACCCGCGCCACGAACCACAGCAAATCACCGTTGCGGATACGCGCGCACAGTTCTGCATCTGCATCGTCATCACCTGTGGCGAAGTGTCCTTCCGGCGCATCATCCTCCGGCGTGAAGTGCAGTTCCAGCAGGAAGCCATCGCGCTCCCGCAAATCGATCAGTTCCCAGACAGTCATCACGCCTCTCCCTTCGCTCTAGCAATCGCAATCGCGACAGCGTCCCTCAGCCCAAACATGCAATCATCAGCCCATGCGTCAAACAGCATCGCGTCCCCGTCACCGTCCCACTCGGCGGGATAAACGCCAACGTGCCAATCTTCCCATGTCGGCACATCAGAGCCAGCCTGCGACGATACCCACACATAGGCTCCAGACGGCAGATACAGGGACAGCAGATGACATCCGCCACCCGTGTGTTCGACCTCGAAGCCTTCCTTGGCCAAAATGTTATCCAGCATAAACAGCCTCCCTGCTGCGGTCGCATGCATCCATGTAGATCGAATACAGCCCCAGTGACGGATAGGCGCGATCCATGCGGCTCACCTGTGCGCTGATGCCGCTCACCCAGCGGAACCCGCCCATCGGATCACTCGCGGCGATGGGTGCAAACGCCAGCGCCGCATCACGGCCCATCGTCCGCGCCCAGTCTTCCAGTTCACGAACAAACATCATCCCTGCTCCCTGATGGCGACAGCCTCGGCGACAATCTCAGCCGCCATGACGTGCAGCGTGTTCAGCCGGTCATAGTGCGCGTTGCGGTCGGTGGTGCAGCGGTCAATGTCGCCCGGATAATCCCGGCCATGCGGCGTCACCTGCTGCAACGCCTTGATGGCGTCCTGCACGGCGTCATAGGCCGCGATGCGCGGGTCG
>Ga0181359_1000041_pt1 | contig 24711 bp, 24 predicted proteins | sample Fa13VDMM15SD_FD_141229 | JGI IMG/M metagenome (GOLD analysis project Ga0181359, IMG submission 141229) | Freshwater viral communities from Lake Michigan, USA - Fa13.VD.MM15.S.D | ecosystem: Environmental > Aquatic > Freshwater > Lake | place: USA: Michigan | collected 2013-09-24 | reverse complement strand
AGAGAGAAAGGATGCTGGTAGGTGTGAGCGTTTTTTTCTTTTCGCTCGGTAATAAGTCATAAAAAAAACGGAAAATAAAAAAAACGAAAAATCGCTTTTTTTCTTCGTTTCTATGGAAATCGCAAAGACCCCCCCCTACGCCTTTTTGTAAAATATCTCATAAAATTGAAACGCTTTTTGTTTTATATTCTATTAGCATAAATCAAGCAGAATATAAATTATTAGTTGAACGCAAATTGTGCCTTACCAAAATAAAATTGAAATAGATTTTCGTAAAAAATTGAAACGATATTAGCAAACAATCCTATACCGCAAATAGCAAGAATGACTACCTTAAAAACAACCGCAGATGTGCCTAATGATTTCGTTGCCCCTCAATTCCTTTACGCCAAGTTTGTAGAGAGTGATGAGGAAAGAGATAAAAAAATAGCAGAGAGTTCCCAATCAAATCCCAACGGAGATTGTTATGAAGCATCACTCAATCTCAAACTTAAACTATCAGGCATCGGTGCTGTTAGAGTTCGTGGTGGAGTATCAAGCAAGTTTATTGTAGGTCAAGTTGAAGCAGGAGGATTACCACCATACATAGAACACTGCTGGGTTGAAGCAAGAGGCGTAGTGTATGACTGGTCGCAAGGTAAGCAATTAATTATGAAAAAAGAGGAATGGTATAGAATGTATGAGATTATAGAAACGGAGATTGGTATTGGAGCAGTAGGTAGGTTCAAGGACGAAACTTTTGGATTAACAAAAAAATCATTACGAGAACTTGATAGAATGGATAGTAAATTAGCACTCGCTTGTATATTAAAAAAATAACATAAAAAATTATGTAATTATTTGTCTTTTAAATCTCGTATAATTTGTGAAATCCACTCAATAATAAAACCAACTAAAAATCCTAACATACTTGTATATATTGTATATATTTTTTTATTTTAATCCAGTAGCAACAATAATATTTTCTAACGCCGTTGCTCTGCTACAAGCGGTATAACAAAGTTTCTTATCTTCCACCATTCTATCAAAATCCCAAAGTATAACCTTACCTTTATAAGTTGCCCCTTGACTTTTATGAGCGGTTGAGGCATAGTTCGCAAGGAAGAAATTATGGAAATCCTCTGTTGCTATTTCAACATCATCACCACCCTCATCTCTGCTTAAAACTATTTTTTCTTCATCAAACCAACTTACCATAAACTCTTCACTATTTACAATTCCAAGTTCGGTTGTATTTTTCCAACACATCACAGGTAATCCAATATACAAATAAACAGGTTGTCTTCTATCTTTGGGGTCATCAACCATCGTAATAGTTTCACCAATCTTGCGTTCAATTTTTTTCGGTTCATAATCAATTAACAAATACTCATCGGTTTGACTTTTAAAGTAATTCATACAACGCTTATTAATATCCACCCTTGTTTTGTTTGTGTAGCAGATTGACTTGCTGGTATAAATATCATCACAAGAAACTTCCTGTTCTTCCAATCCTTCCCATATTTCTTCCTCATAACCCTTTTTCAAAAAGTCCCAAAGTTGCTGGTCGTATCTTTGCTTTTCGGTAAGTTCAATTTTATTATTATTACAAAGGAACTTTACGATAGGGTGATTAAATATATCGTGTTCCATAATTCGCCCTTCATCAATAGGAGGCAGTTGTCGCCAGTCGCCCAGTAATATAAATATTGATTTTGGATTAGTTTTTTTAAGGAGCATCAGGTGTTTCCATAATTCGTCGTTAATCATACCAATCTCATCAATCACAAAATATTTGTATTTCTTTAAACCATTCATCGTTTTTCTCGGTATAGTTCCAGCACTCGTAATATGGAATGTTTTATGGATTGTTGTTCCCATTATACCCCTTGACGCTTTGTTAGTAAAACTCATAGTTTTTGTATCAGCATAAGATTTGGTTTGTTTTCCATACTCATCGGTTTTTACATCATCGTCAAGTTTTAAAACCTTACTCGCAAAGGCAGATTTTGGAATAAAACTTTTTCCTGTTCCTGCTGGACCAAAAATCCCCAACCCACCATTATCAATCGCATAATTAATAATATCAACCCAATTGCTACTATTATATAATTGACGATTATGTTTCCAACTTTCAGCAAACTCTTTTATTTCTACATCTCGTTCAGTTCGCATAACGCTTTCAAAGTTAAACTTTTTAACCTCAACAGAATAATCGCCCCAGCAATTTGTAAGTTCCCTCGTAGGCAATTTTCCACCCAACGATATAATTAAATCTGTATGCCTATAAACCACTTCACCCCCAACTTTTTTTCCAAGTTCATACAATCTAATATTACTCCAATCTAATATTTGTAAATACATCGGCAAGGTATATTCATTCAAGCAAGTTCTACTTTCATAACCATACAAGAATAAGTTTTTTTCTCCTGCTTCCAAAGTTTTCAGGATAATATTATCTTTATGAAATCTTGTATAATTATTTTCTACAAACTCCTCGTGAAAGAAGTATCGCTCAAAGTCGGCATCATTATCAGGACGCTCACAAGCAAGATAGTGCCTCCATACCGCCTCCGCATCAGTATCCAATTCTGCTGTTCGGTCAATCTTATCGGTCTTACCTAAATATCCAGCAATCATATTAATCATCAACTTGCCTAATCCAGTTCCTCTTGCTTTTTCTTTACAAGCATTAATTATAGCATCAAAGTGATTTCTCGGTATAGGTTTTTCACCAACGCTTTTTACTTTATGTATGAGTTGCTTTTTTATAACAATCGGTATGTTTTCCGCAATTGCTTTTTCCAAAATCTTATTAGAATAAATATTTGTTTTATGTAGCAAGGTCAAGTCGGCAGTTTCTACAAAGTATAATCCTGTTTTTAACTCGCCATCATAATCTTCCCAAGTATCCTCCAAGTCAAACCTAATCCAATCATCATAAGGATTTTTCAAGCAAGTCGCATAACACTTATTAATATCCAACGCAATCAGTTCGCCATCAATAAGGTTTTGTTCGTATCGTTTTTTTGGAGGAAATACAACTCGGTGAGTTTTTATTATTTCTTTTGTTTCGTATAAGGTTTCACCAGTAAATATATTTTTATAGGGTTTCTTTTCAATCACAAGATACTTCATATTAATACTCATAGGCGGTAGAGTATCAAACAATTCACTTTGTTTTAAATCCCTTGTTGCCCCATAGTGAGTTCGGTATTTTACATTATTAGTTGTAAGAGTTTTATGAACCAACGGATTAACCCTTGATGCTATTTCAACCATAGGCGTTTCATCTTTATCATCATACTCTTCAACCTCTTTCCAAGTATCCATCAACAACGAATTAACAGATTGCCCTTTAAAGTCATCACCACAATATTTTAGAACTTCCTTTTCAGGTTGCTCGGTAAGATAAAGCGTATCGCCAATTTGGAAACTCATAATAGTATTCTCATCAACTCGCAAGGACTTTGGATTAGGCAAGGTATTTTTTTCTGTAATAATTTTTAAAGCGTATTCGTTTCCAGTTGGTTCATCATCAGTAGGATAAACAACCTTATAATCTTTTTCCTTACCAGCAATATCCTCAAAAGCAAAGTCATCACTTTTCCAAATCTTTCTTTCCTCATCAGGTTTATCGGCAAGTTGATTAGAGGCACAAATAGATTTTCTTTTTTCTTTTCCCTCAATTGGATAGAAGTGTTCGTTGCTTACAATATAAATCAAGGCATCTTTATTTCGGTTTTTAGAACGATAATAGTGAATAAGTTTCTCATTCTTATCAAAGGCATACATACTAACATCAAACACTTCACAAAACTTTATCAGTTGCTCGGTATTCACACCATTCTCCAAAGAGTTTGAGTAATCCTCGCAATTAAACAGAGTATCAAGGTAATTGTATGCTCCTTCTCGGTCATCAGTTTTTAATTTTTTTTTGAACCCATCTTCACCAGCGTATTTATGGAACAGATAATCAAAGACACAAGTATCCTCGTTTCTATCCCAAGTCGTATCGCCAATATAATTCAAGTCCAATTTTAAAGCACCTGCCTTTTTCATTCTCGCAACTCTCACACCTTTCGCAACCAGTTTTCCACCCACGATAGGAACTATAACAGGGTCGCCCAAAGTTGGTTCGGCAATATCTTTTATCTCGGCATTACTTTCTTCTAATCGGTTGATTTCGTCTTGCTGTGATTGCTGTATGCGTTCAAACAAACCAAACCGCCTACCTTGAACTTGAAGATTTGCTACTTTTGGAAACCACACACTCCATCGTCCTCTATCTTCCTTAAACCTAATTTTATAGGCAAAGGAGAATTGCTGGATAATGGTTTGATTATCAAAGGCATATTTTTGCTGGATATTTGCTTTAACCGCCTTGACGAAATCCTTATACACTTTGCCCTGCTTATTACTATTATCAGTAATATTAGCATAGCGTTGAGTAGTCGGTCTAACACCAAGTTGATTAGCAATAGTATTCCAGCGAGGGCGATTGATTTGAGGTTTGCTAAATCCATAAAAGGATAATTCGGTTTTCGTATTAACTCGGTTCATCTTCCTATATATATACTAAATATTTTCTTTTTAAGTTATTTTTCCTAAATATTATATATTAGATATTCTCTTAATTTCGTTTCAATTTTTTAAGAAAATCCGTTTCAATTTTTTTTTTAAATAACGCCTAAATCTTTTACCTCTCTACGATATTTTATAAAAAGCGTTTCAATTTTATAAGAAATCTAATTCTAATTCCTAAACATTCCTACACAGAAACTAAAATAACTTTGCGTGGTCTTCCTCGTTGTGCTGGTGGTGAGTTCTCACGCTTCTTCTCACGATACTTTTGATTAGCAATACGGCAACGCTCCTTAAACTTGTCGTTCCATTCTTCATCAGTTTTTTTGTTGTGATAATAATTTCGTTGGAACTCATTATACTTTTCAACATTCTTTTCACGATAGGTCATAATTGCCTTCTTAACAGCAGGGGTATAATAATTTTTGGTTTCAGGTTGCTCTTCCATCTTATATATATAATATTACAATATTTAAATCCTTTTATCTAATCTATATATATTATGGAAGAACCGCTGTTGATTGGAGATGATAGTAAATACACTATTCTGCCTGTAAAGCATCACGATATTTATGATATGTATAAAAGAGCAGTCAGCAGTTTTTGGGTGGAGGAGGAGATAGATTTAGCAAAAGATTTGAACGATTGGAATTACAAGTTAAGCGATGACGAGCGTTATTTTATCAGTATGATATTGGCGTTCTTTGCTGGGAGCGACGGACTTATCAACGAAAATCTCGGTCAAAGGTTTTACAACGAGGTTCAAAATAGTGAAGCAAGATTATTTTATGGGTTTCAAATTGCTATGGAGGGAATACATCAGGAGGTTTATGCTAAAATTATTGATACATACATACGAGATAAAAAACACAAAGAGGAATTGTTTAACGCTATGATGGTGTTTCCTTGTATCAAGAAAAAAGCGGACTGGTGTAAAAAACACATCAACTCTACTGAAAGTTTTGCGACAAGATTAGTTGCCTTTGCTTGTGTGGAAGGCATCGCTTTTTCAGGAGCGTTTTGTTCTATATTTTGGTGTAAGAAACGAGGTTTGCTACAAGGTTTATCTTTCAGTAATGAATTAATATCTCGTGATGAGGCACTACATACAGAGTTCGCAGTTTTACTTTACTCAAAATTACAAAACAAATTATCATTCAAGAAGATAAAAGAAATTATTATGGAGATGGTTGAGATTGAGTGTGAGTTTATTTGTGAGGCGTTGCCTTGTAGATTACTTGGTATGAATAGTAATAGTATGAGTGATTACATAAAGTTTGTAGCAGACAGATTATCAGTTCAATTAGGGTATGATAAAATCTACGATGTAAGAAATCCGTATGAGTGGATGCTCCTAATATCATTACAATCAAAAACTAATTTCTTTGAGAATAAGGTGAGCGAGTATGCTTTGGCGAATAGAGAAATAACTGGTGATATTTTTGAGATGGAAACAGATTTTTAACCCAACTTATTAAATCGTTCTTTTAGTATTTTATCGTTTAATCTTGTATCAATAGACCACGAGTTTAAAAAATCATCAAAGCATTCTGCGACCATATCATTATTTTTTAATTTTGTTTTAACTTGATGAGTAAAATAATAATCACAAAGAATACAATACCTACCGCAGTTTTCACTTTGTATATCTTGTATTTGTCTATTAGAAAAAGGAAAAGGAACAAAGGGTTTTAAAAAATCTCTTACTGGTTCAGGCGGACTAATTCCAAAACTATCAAAATAACAAGCACTACCACAAGGAAATATTTTCATAAATACCCAGTGTGTCCCACTACCTTTATCGTGGTCTTCCATATTAACATAGTAAGAACCTACACTACGACGCTGTGGTAATTTATCTTTGCTAAACACACCAACGATAGGCAGTTTAAGACCTTGTGCGATTTCCTCAATATCAAAATTAGTAATCATATTATATAGTATATAACTACATAATATTATTATAAGTTCAACCAACATCTACTTATTTGCTTTCGTTTGCTCTTGCTTACTAAATCATCAGGAACTATACACCCAACATCACTAATTTTCACCAGTTTATCAATTGGTATATATAAGTGTTTCTTCTTTGGATTAAAAGGCGTATATTCAGTATCAGTATAATCAATTGCTTCTCTAACAGCATCTTCACCTCCAATAGCATCATAACTCTCTTGTGTTAATTCCCACTCATACAATCCATCTAAAAATCCAAACAAGAAATAATAACGCTTATCTGTTTCATCATCACCCCACGCTTCAACTTTGTTAAATCCAATCATAGTTGTATTGTAGTAGTGATGGTCGTTATTTCTTGATTTCAATTCCACCTTTGTCTTATTATTCTCCCAGTCATAAACTTTCATAATACTCTTCATTATCGTAGTATTATTGCGTTTTACATCACCATACTTTTCAACAATAGTAGGTTCATAAAGTTCTTCATTCAGGTCGCCCATAAATACATAAGGACGATTAGCAGGTTTTACCATTCTGTGGAAATAGGAGGCAGGAGGGAGAGGGTAGGTTTTTAAAATACTTTTCATACTTTATATATATTAGATATATTAGTTCTTTAAGTATCTATTTTCCTAAATTATATATTAAATAATTAAATATTAATCTATATCGGTAAAAAATTGCCTAAAACTTGACCTATAACAGAACCAATTGGTCCGCCACCTTGCTTACCACGCTTACCAATAGGGTCGTATGATTGAATACCCTTTGTTTCTACAAAAGGGTTCATCGCAGGACTATTCATAGAAGCATAAGGACTTCCTTGCTGGATAGGCATACCACAACCACCCATAGGCATCATCATACCATAGTGTCCGCTTCCATACTTACCAGCAGGATAAATACCACCACCGCTACTTCCACCAGCAGGAAAAATAGAACCACCCTCGCTGTGAAACTCCATAACCTGCTTATAAGGAGCAGAAACATAAGGAGAACCGCCCCCCATACTCATAGGCATCTTACGCATTCTTCCACCTGAAACTCTACGCTTTGCTTCCTGACTTGCTAAATCAATTAGGGTAGGTGCTACTGCCTTACCAACTGATTTTACAACATCAAAAATACCTTCGCCTGAAACACGACGCTTTGCTTCTTTACCTGCTAAATCAATAAGGGTAGGTGCTACTGCTTTACCAACAGATTTTACAACATCAAAAAGACCCTTACCAGTCATTCTATCAATTACATCTTCACCCTGTTTAAGAGCAACTCTAATACCTTTATTTTTACTCAAAGAACCTAATACCTTTTTAGCAGTAGCAGGAAGCATAGCGAGTGCCTGTTTTGCGTCTTCCATAATCATCTCAGGTTTAATAGTAATAGCACCACCCTTTTTAAGAGTGCGTTTTTGTGCGGAAGACATAACCAAAGGCAACGCCATACCACCTAACTTACCTTTGGCGTAATCACTTGCTAAATCAATAAGGGTAGGTGCTACTGCTTTACCAACAGATTTTACAACATCAAACATACCATTACCACTAACACGGCGTTTTGCTTCCTGACTTGCTAAATCAATTAGGGTAGGGGCAACTGCCTTTCCTACGGATTTCACAACATCAAAAATACCTTCTCCTTCGTATGCTCGTCTTGCGGATTTACGCATCATACCTTTCTTTGTTCCACGACCTACCATACTTGGGGCAATACTGATGCGACTTCTTGATTGAGGCACATTCATAACTTCCATTCTTATATATAAAGGTATATATAAAAATCTAAAAAAATTATTGCTAAACACGAGATACGCTATTGTTTTCTCACACTTTTAACAAAAAGGGATTTCAAAAAAGTTCTATTTATTTAGTTGCTTGTTTTACTGAACTCTCGCACCAGTTCTCACATCAACCACAATTTGGCGTTCAAACTCAATAAAGACCATAAAGTCAATTGTCTGTGGGGAGTTGTTAATACCTGATACTTGGACTGCTTTGGCGACACCATCTTCACTTGGAATGGAGCGACCTGCGTTTCCGTAGTAGTATCTGTATAAACTTTCAAACTCACTAAATCCAATAAGACCTGACGATAGAGAAGTAGTCAAACTGCCGTTCAACTGGTTAGAAGAAACAAGTTGCTCGTAGAAGGTTTCAAAATCGTATTGAAGATTGTTAATAAATAAGTTCTTACCGCTGATTTGGATTTGGAAGTTTGTAAGAGAAATAGGGTCAGGAGTTCCACCAGTAGTAGAGAAGGGAGAAAGAAGAGTAGAAGTAGTAGTTCCAGCAAGAGGAGTAGTAGAAGCGTAAGTTGAGGCAACGCCGTTGGACGCTTTTGGAAGCAGAGGAATTACTAAAATACCACGAATATTTGGTATGCCGTTCGTCACGAGGAACGAAAAAGTTTGTCCTGATGCTACACTTGTAAAGGAGTATTGGAACAAATCGTTATACACAATTTTCTTGGTAGGTGTGAGCGACAAATAACGCTGTTCTGCGATTGGCGACATCGTATAAGCAGGGGCGTATAGGCGAACGCTCGTCACAGGTGCGGATACAGAGGAAGTGAATTGACCTGATAAGAATTGAGTTCTAACGATAGACAAACCAATCTTAACACTTTCAGGAGCAGAAGGAAGAGTGTTTGCCGTTGGAACAAGATTAGAAGCACCTTGTCCTAAATCCATAGAGGCAACCATCACAGGATTAGTTCCACCACCACCCAAAATAATAGGAGTTGAGGTTAGTGCGATACAACCAGTATTGGTTTGTTTAAGAGTAGCACCAGCAGACAAAGCGGTAGTTGAGAGAGTTCCTGCTACAACAGGGGCAACCGCACCAATCGTGAAATAAACTTGGTTAGTGTTAAGGTAGATACGCATAGTAGAACCTTTGAGAAGAGGACACTTTTGGAAAAAGTCCGCAATATCTTTAAGACGAATAACAGCGTCAAAAACAATAGAGCGAGTGGTTGATGCCTTTGCTACATAAGACATAAATATTTGGTTGAAAGCAGAGGAAGAAGCAACAGAAGTAGTTGCTGTTCCTGACGACCCACCAAGTAGAGAAACTTGATTAGAAGTTATAGAGTTTGTGAGGGTAGGAACTTCCGCAGAACCCAAGTTAGAAAGGGAATAATTTAACCACTGCTGTCTTTGGTAGAACCCTGAATTGTAAAGGGAGCGGATATTATCACTATCATCAGTAGCAGTTGTATCTAAATTAAACACAGCAGTTTGGAGTGGTGAAATACCTGTGACGACCTGTGTATTAACAAGGGCAGCGGTAGTGTTTTGTGATAGAGTTGCTGTGGAAGGAACACCAGCGACATAAACAATTGCCGTGATGTAAGTTCCTGATGGAATACCAGCACCTTCTACAAGCATACCAACTTGAAGAACACCACTCAAAGTTGTAATTGCGGTAATAGCAGTAGCAGTAATAGCACACACAAAAGAACCGCTAAACAATCCTGCCTGTGAGATAGAAACATAAGGAGCGTTTCTGTTATTACAATAACCTTGTCCTGATGTATTCATAAAGTTAAGAAGAGAGTTGGCGGTAGAGTTGTTGTTATACAACCAAGACCTTGCTGTATCAGGGCAAAAACCACAAATAGCACCCCAATTTTGAATATCATTCTGCGACCAACTTGTAAGGTTCTTAAAGGAACAGAACACATTAAGGAAAGGAGTTTGCTGGATAATACTGCCGTTATTGAACTCAACCGACATACTATGTAAAATCTGCCAAAATCCGTTTTTCATTCCCATCAAATAATCTAAACTATTACTGGCGGTAATAGCAGTAGCAGAACCCTCTGCCTGTAAGACCAAAGGCATAGCAATAAACGCCTCACTCCAATTGATATAAGAACCGCTGTTTGAGAGAGAAGTTGTGTCTAAAACAATTTGCCCTGAATAACTGCCGTTGTTATTATCATTCACATATAACCACTGCTTATCAACGAACTCGCTGGACGAAACCTCCGTGTTGATGCTTTCTTCAAAGACAAGATTATCCATTATATATATACTATACAAAATATATTTTTTGTATCGTATTGCTAAATCTTTCCTCCTAAACATCAAAGGATATATATTTTTTTGGAACTCTTGGTTGTGCGATTTTCAAATTACGCAGAATATCACTTTTTCGTTGAACCATTCCTTTTTCGTAGATTTCAGGCACTAATCCTGAACCCATCGTTCTTTTGTTATTCCTTGCTATTCTGTGAGTTTTGCTAATTCCCATACTTGTTCTTAAACCTGCTCCACTTGTAGTTGAACCTAACTTGTGAATATACATACTATATATTATATAAGATAAAATAAATTAAAGCGTCATACCTTCTAATTCTCCTTTGTCTGCGATGATTAACAATATTACTAAATTGGGGTCTTGTAGAGTAGTTGGTATATTATTTTGGTCTAAAAAGGAAACTTGGAAAGAGTTATACTGCCCTGGTTGTATATCAATAAAACTATACTGATTTGGTGCGATAGTAAATTGTGCTCCAAATACAGCATCAGGAGAAAAACTATACAATAGTGAGTTAGGAATAGCAAAATTGTTATTCAATAAATTACAGGTAATAACATAAGACGATAAAGGTGATACTTGTGGAACATTCGCAGAAGAAAAAGTTTGAATAGTAGAATAACTGGGAGATTGAGAAGCACTCATAGAATAAAAAGTTCCAGTAATAGCACCTATGGTTTGTGATACAGATACTACCCAACTATTTACTGAACCTGATACAATATAAGTTCCTTGTGTTATACCTGTTCCTGATATAACCATACCCACCACAAGAGCAGGAGAACCAGTTGTCGTTAAAGCAGTTCCAACAATAGAAGTAATAGCAAAAGTAGTTGAAGAAGGAGAGTTAGTAATAGTTGCTTGTGCGAGAGCAGTTGTAGGAGGGGTTGATGATAAACCAATTTGCCCTTGTGGATAAAACCCTGCCTCAAATCCAACGATACTTTGAAAAGTGTTTGCTAAAATCCTTACCATAGGTGTAATAATAGCAGTAGGTCTGCTCCAAGAAACAGGCGTAGTAGGTGAAGAAGTTGTGATAAGAGCACTTGTATAAGTTCCAATTGTATAAGTAGCAGTAGGGTATGTTGCTAAACTAATAGGAAAGGCACTAATATCAATTGTGTAAGTAGAGGTATTAACAACAAAAGTAAGAAAATAATAATAGTTTCCAGCAGTATCTAAAAGGTAGTGTCCTTGTTGAACCATAACAAAGTGTAAAAAATCATTCAAAGTGCTAATATCATAAAATCCATCAGGAATGGTAATCGCAATCTCTCTTCCATCAACCCAAATATAATTAAACTGGTTATTACCTTGTGCGGAGGTAATATTAAAGGTTGAATAATACATCTGTATTGACCCAAGTGCTAATTTTTGTCCTTTTTGAAACTCCACATTACCAGCAGGGAAGTTGTATTTAAAAACAGAGTTATTAGTATTAGCAACCACATTACTACTATTCACGATAAGAGTTCTCATATTATATATATTATACAATATAAAATAATTATACAGATAATTCAATCAATAAGTTCATTCCATCGTGTTTGGATATTTTACCCTGCGACATAAACTTGACTACTAATTTCCTTAATTCTTTTAACAAAGCAACACTATTATTTCCTGCTAAATATTCTCCTTTCAAAAGAGTAAATCTATCGTTGTCCTCTTTATCGTCGTTGCTAATTGTTCGCTTCAACTTCAAAGCATTCAATATACCAGCACCAGTAGCAATCTTTTCAAACAACTGGCGTTCCTCAATAGGTATTTGTTCGTAAATACGATTACTTACTTTTCCTGTATCTAATAGTTCTAAAATAAACTCCTTCATCACATCACTAATAGGTGTTGGTTTAAATTGTGGAATACGCCCTAAACTTGGGAACTTTACATTCAAAATATCACGCTCTTTAAGTTGAGGAATATTAATCACATACTTACCAAATTGCCTGTATGTAGGTTCAGGTTCATACTTAACACCTTCTCCAATTTTTTTAGTTCTAATTCTGCCGTTCTTTGCCTTCAAACCAAAACCGCTTTTCTCTGTTGAAAAGGTTTCTCTGCTTGTAGCATCACTAACCGCTCCTGATGGTGCTTGTAAAGAGTTTTCTAAAATATAATCTTTCAAATTACCCATATTCACAGCACCCCTAACATTAGAAGCATACCAATTACTAAACGCTGTATCGTTTTTACCAAACTGGACTACATCTGCCTTTGTAAGTATTTTAGGATTACCTTGTGTTCTTATAAGATAAATATTTTGTTGAGTGCCTGGTGTTCCTGATGCGGTAGGTGTTGTCGCTACTGCTAATCGTGGAACTTCTCTTGTTCCTACTACAACTTGTGCTATTATATTAATATCAGGGTCGCCTCCTGTTGGTCTTTGACTTTCAGCAATATCTCGTTTCAATTCTTCTAATCCGTCCAATTGAGCGTCGCTCACACCTGATATAGCGTCTTGAACCTGTTGAAATCCAATAATAGCATCAACCCTACCAGTATTAATATCGTCTAATATTTGTTGTATTTGTGCTCTTGTAGGCATAGTAGAGGTTAAATCTTGTAGCATCGTTAGTGTTTCAAATTGTAGTAATTCTTGGTCGGCAGATATTCGTTGAAACTCTCTTGAAGATGGTATGTTCTCCTGTAATCTATTTATTCTTTCTACAACAGGTCTAACTATATAATCAGGCAGTTGTCTAAAAGTATTTGCTAATCTCTGCTCCAAAGTAGCAAACTGCTCTCTTGTAGGTAGGATTGCCCTAATATCGTTGATATTATCAGTCAAAGTGTTGAACTTGTTAGTAATAGAAGACAAGTTCGTAGAAACTCCTTTTGATTGTTCCAGTTCTTCCTTAAACTTTCTCAAATACTCAATAAAAAAGGTTGGGGACAAAAGACCCTTCGCAAAGCGTTTGTTAATATCACGCTCTATCTGTGGGAACGCTTGGTTCATAGTAAATATCTCATCAGGGTTAAGTTCTCCAATAATAGCACTTGCCTCTCTATACTGGAATAATCGTAAAAGATTATCAAGAGCAGTCCTTTCTTGTAGTGCTTGGTCTGCTTGTAATTCAGCAGGAGATTTAAGTTGCTGTGGGGTTAGTGCTTGAACCTCACCACGCTGGAAACCTGCTCTCGCTTGTGCTACATTCGCATCGTTCGCAATAGCAATACGGAGCAACTCGTCTTGGGTCATAACCCCCTTTGAGTAGTCGCTTGGTTTTTGTAGATTTCGTATCATCAAACTACCTGTTCCGCTCATTCTGTATTATATTTTATAGTGAGAAAATAAAATAAAAAAATTGATGCGAAAAAGTCATAACAATACTTCTATTTTTCTTCTTCTTCTTCCTCAATATCATAAATATCGTTAAAACCTTTCCTAAATCTATCTCGTTGCTCTGTTTCCAAATCTATCATAAGAAAGTTCTTTTTTTCGGCAGTTGCGTCCTTATACATAGCAGTAAGCGTTTCTTTACTCATTCCCAAATCAAACTCACGACCAATCATCGTAAGGTTTTTCATACTACTAATTTGTTTTACTATCAAGTAAGTCATATTGTTTCTAATCATCTTCGGCACAGCATAATAGGATTGAGTAATATAGACCAAACTTGCGTTTTTCTTTCTTGCTCTCAAAAAGAATTGTTCCATAGGTTTTTGGTTTTTTTCACCCACTAAATCGTCCATTACTATTAAAGTTTGTTGTTCCTTGTTAAGTTTATCTAAATCAGGCAATCCATCTTTATCAATTTCCATTACCTTTAAACCTTTCTTACCAAGTTTCTCATCAATATAGTTATACAAAGGTTCATCTTTATTTTTCGTCACGATGTAGATATTTTCAAAAGTATCAGGCATATTGTATATCAACGACATAAGTGTTTGTGTTTTACCTGAACCTGACGAACCCATAATAATCATACGAAAAGGCAATTTAATATGGTGTATTTCATAGTGAGGATTATGGGTTTTTAGCAAAAACCTTTCAGGTATTTTTTTATACCAATCTACTAACTCTGCTTTCTTTTGCTGTTTTGGAGGCATAATATAATATACTGGTAGAAAATAATATACTACTATATTATATTCAAGATGGCAGAACAATCCCCTGAAAATCCAGCACCTAATCCGCTTACAGATGTTTTTAATCCTGCTGACTGGAACTTAACTGATGTAGTATCATCTGCTACAAATACACAAAACCAGCGTATTATAGGTCAAGTTATTATGGTCGCAAGAACTACACTACCTTCTTCTAATTGGTTATTTTGTGATGGAACAGCATACGATACAGCACAATACGGAGAACTATTTTCAGTAATAGGTTATACTTATGGAGGTAGTGGAGGAACTTTTAATGTGCCTAATTTTTTAGCAAAAACCCCTGTTGGAGCAGACGCTACTTCTGCTTTGGAAACTTTATACGCAAGTGTTCCTGTCGTTTCAGGTGGTAATCGTAATCAATCTAACGCACAATTAGCATCACATAATCACGCTATAACTATTGATGGTGGTAGTTTTTCTTACGCAAGTAGTTCTAATCCAAATAATAGTGATAGAGGTAATCCATCAGGTAGTTTAAGTTGTGTTGTTAATACTGGTGTTGGATTTTCCACATCAGCAATAACAGGTTCAGCAGGTAATACTGGTGGCGGTGCTGATTATTTACCTCCCTTTGTAGTAATTAATTATTGTATTAGGGCGAATTAAACCAATCCTCTCTTATATCGTTAGTTCTATTTATAGTATGACTTACCCAACCTGTAATAATATATTTATCATCACTAACAGGCATCAATCCTGAATGTGGATAATCCCAAGTAGCAGGAAAAAATATTAGTGTTCCAGCAGTAGGTTTAACAAGACCTTTATTAAAAAAACTTGTTTCTCCACCTTCTTCAATTGTATTTAAATACCAAATATAAGTAAAATCTCTAACCCAACCCTGTTTAATATATACCTGACTATCGTTATGAAAAATATACTTACCAACACCTTTTTCGTATTTCTGTATTTGAAATCCCAAATCGTTTATACCAAAGTAAGAGTAAATCATAATATCTTTGTTTAAATACCTAATATACTCGTCTAACCCTTTTGATAATTCGTTAGTCAATACTTTATCAACATCGCTCCAATTAGCAGGATTGCGTGATAGGTGAAAATCGGTTGTATCTTTTATATCCTTATTCTCTCCTCCAAAGGTTATTCCAGCGTGTCTTTTGTCTTCTTTATCAAAACGCTCTATTATCTCCTTACATAGTGGTTTAGACAAAGAGTTTTTTATGCTGTAAATATAAAAGTCATTCGTTATTGAATTATTCATCTAAACTTATTATATAATACTATAATATATAATAATATGAGTAGTTCAGTCGCACCTTTATTTCCCAAAACAAGTGTATTTATACCTGCCTACTGGGCGACAGCGAGAGCAGAAACTTTAACCCAAGAAGAAGCAGACGCACGATATTTAAGATTTCCAACAGGTCAAGGAACAGAAAGCATACCAAACCTTATTGTATCAGGAACTTCTACACTTGGGACTACATCAACAAACGCTTTATCATCAACCACTATAACCGCTACTAACCTAATTAAATCTTTTGAAGAAATAATTTGTGAGGATAGTGTTGGTAATAGTAATATAGATATAATGCCTGGTAGAATTACTGGGTTTTCTACTGGTGGTTATACTATGAACTTATCTATGGACGATGGATTTACTTATTCCTCCGCAACAAGACAGATTTATAATGACCCTGATACAGGAACTACACGATATTCACTCTTCTCTCCACCAAATCCAACTATTCCTTTCCTTACAATAGGATTAGACGCAACACCTTCCTGTATTCTACAAGCGGAGTATAGTGTAGGTGATAATGGATTATTCACTATTAGAAACTTTAATGCGGACGACCAATATTCTTATACTACTTATACAACAGGCGACGATTTGGGGACTTCGCCTATTGCTACTATTGGTGTTAATGACCCTACTGGTGGAAGCATCAGTTATATTGCTGTTGAAAATCTATCTATTAATTTTGTGGCGAATAATGCTTCCATAGCGTCTTTCAGTAGTGGTGCGTATGGTAGTGGTGCTAATAATTGTCTTTATTATAAATCTATAAGATTTGATACTGACGCTGGTGTGTTAGAGCAGAGTGTAATAAACACAACTACAACAGGACAAACTAATTTAGTTTTTAATTCTACGAATGCTTATAGAACTATTATTAATACTCCTACCGCATCAGGAAGAATATTTTTATTACCATCAACAACAGGTCAGCAAGTAGGAGGTTGGTTTAAGATTTGTAATAAATCTACTGCCTTTACTATTGCGGTATGTTTTCCTACAAACGCAACTACAATTTTTACTATTCCTGTTTCTCCTACTGGTGGTGCTGGGTCTGTTGCGAAGTTTGCGATTGATAATGCTGGAACTGCCTATTTCCGTGCTGGTTAATTTCTTTCTATATAATAGTATGTTAAGTGAAGTATTTTGGGTTGCTTTTATTGGAACGACAACAGGTTGCTTAATTAAATTAGCAAGTATGGGGTATAAATCAAAGTGTAAGGAAGTTAGTTGTTGTTGTATAAAAATCGTTCGTGATATTGAAGCAGAAGAAAAGGAAACAGAGTTTTTAGCAACACATAAACCTGAAATTAGTAATAAAGATGAAAATAATTCCTCCTCTAATATATAATGCCGAGTATAATAGATAATCCTGAATTGTATGAAAAGGCAAAGCGAATTGTGTATCAAGAATATCCAAAACACTCTGCTTATCGTAGCGGTCAATTAGTCAAGCGATATAAAGAGATGGGTGGAACTTATAGTGGTAAAAAAGATAGTAGTGGATTAACAAGTTGGTTCAAAGAAAACTGGAAAGATATTGGTGGTTTAGAGTATCCTGTTTATAGACCTACAAAGCGAGTAAATAAAAATACTCCTTTAACTCCTGATGAGATTGACCCTGAAAATCTATTACAACAAATACTTTTAAAACAACAATACAAAGGTGATAAAAACCTACCTGCTTTTCAAGGTAAGGGTGTTCCTCTTGCTTTTGGTGAATATAAAATTGACCCATACGCTTACAAACAGGCAAAAAAGTTAGGTATAAAAATTGAACCAAGTAAAAAGAAGTTCAAAAAGATTGATATTTATGATTATAACAACCAGTATATTATGAGTATTGGTGATACAAGATATAATGATTATAGAAGTTATATCAAAGAAAGAGGACAGGAATATGCTGATACAAGAAGGCGGTTGTATAAAATTAGACACGAGCGAAATAGACACAAATTAGGAACTCCTGCTTATTATGCCGACCAATTGTTATGGTAGTGGAAATTATTATATATATTGTAATATATATACAATATGACGAATTGGACTGATTTTGTGAAATCCTTTGCGAAGGCAAATAATACTACTTATGGTTGTGCTTTAAGCGACCCTGCTTGTTCTGCTGGATATAGAAAAAAGTATGGTGTTAAAAAACCTCTTGGTAAAAACAAGGAAAAAGAACTTATGGGTATGGAGGATATTGATGCGAAACCTTCTAAAAAATCCGTAGAGTTTAAAGCAAAAAAAACCGCTATGAAAGCAAAATTAAATAAATCACAAGTTCAAAAGCAATTGTTAGAAACAACAGGTATGATGGCGGAAGATATTAACCAGTTTGTTCCAGTTCAAGATTTAGCAGGTAATTTTGTTCCACAAGAACAACTACAACAAATAAAAAAAAAGCGTGGTCGTCCATCAAAAAAACAAGCAGAGGAAAATATTACTATGGAGGTTAAAGAGATTAAGAAGCGTGGTCGTCCAAAGAAATACGATACGGCAGAAGAAGCAAGAAAAGCGAAGATTGCTAATACTATTGCTGGTGCGAAAAGGCGTAAGGAAGCAAAAGCACAAGGTAAGGGGTTATTTAGTAGTTTCAACAAAGCAGTTAAATCTGTTTCTAATACTGCTACGAGTGTTGTTAAAAAAGTCAAAGATACTGCTACTGCTGTTGTTTATGGTCGTCAAGATTATCCACCAAAAGTCCGTAAAATAATATCTCAATATGGGGGTAAAAATATTACTGGTATTACTATTGGTAGAACACCTTTGGGAACACCTCTTATGACTGCCCTACAAGTTGCGAGTGGTAATACATTCTCACAAAAATTAGAAAATACACCTTACGATAAACTTTTTCACTTGTTTATTTGTATTGATTTTCCTGATGGAAAAATTACTCTTGAAAAGAATGAAGTTATTAACGCTGATATTGGTTGTAAATTACCAAAGGAAACTGAAACTAAAAATATTACCAGTAGTGATATTCCACCTGCTTTAACACTAAACGATGCGTTGGAAAGAACAAGAGAACGAATGGGAGGTAATTATTTTACTTATTCTGCGAAAGATAATAATTGTCAGGACTTCATCGTTGCTTTTTTAACTGCTAATAATATTGGTAATGAAACTGATAAATCTTGGGTGAAACAGGAAACAAAGGTTCTTTTTGATGGTGGAAATAATAGATTAAGGAAGATTGCTAATACTTTAACAGATTTAGGAGCGAGAGTTGATGTATTACGACAAGGTGCTGGTATTAAAAAGAAGAGGAAGGGTGGTATGATTGATGAAGAGAATGACCCTTTATTCCAAAATCCTATACCTATTGTTGCTAATCCACCACCACCACCACCTCCTCCTGAACCTGTTAATATAAATATTCCTGCTAATATTCCTGTAAATAAAGATAAAAGAAAGGGTGGTAAAATAAAATCTAATAGTAATACAAAGATGGCGAACTCTTGGATAGAATATGTTAAAGCGTATGCTAAAAAGAACAATATGAAATACAACGAGGCACTCAAAGACCCCAAGATGAAAGCAGGTTATAAGAAGGGTGGTAAGTTTAACTTGCTAAAAAGTATTACTGATGTTGGAACAAAGGTGGGAGAACCTTTTAAAGCGACAACTGGATTAAATCCTTTTACCTTTGGATATGATTTAGGACACGATGTAATTGCTCCTGCGTTGATGAAAGGTAGAGGTATGCCTACATCAAGGGACGAATATATCTCTCAACTTTACGACCAAGCAAATCTCGGTGCGAATGGTAGAGTTCGTTTAAACTAACTGGGGGGTCTGTTGCCCCTAAAAAAAGCGACTATGTAGTAGCAATACCATCTTACGATAGAGATGATGAAATTATTACCAAAACACTTCCTATGTTAAAACGACAAGGTGTTCCACCAAGAAGAATAGATATATTTGTAGCAGATAAGGAACAAGAGAAAATATATAAATCTGTTATACCACGAAACTATTACAACAAACTTATTGTTGGTAAAAAAGGTCTTGCTAATCAATTGCTATTTATAAAAAATTATTACCCACAAGGAAAGTGTATTGTTAGATGCGATGATGATATTGAAAGCGTTTTTAAAAAGGTTAGTGATACAGAAGTAAAGGAAGTAGATTTAAATATATTTATACCTTATGCTTTTGGTGTGTGTATGAAAGAAGGTTTAACATATTGGGGAATTAACAAAGTGGCGAACCCTTTTTATATGACTGATGGATACTCTACGGATTTGAGATTTATACAAGGAGGTTTTAATGGGTATATCAACTCTAACAATAAATCGTATGATTTAAAAATAAAAGATAATTCTACCGCAGAGGATATTGAGAGGACTATACGATATTATATTACTGATGGTGGTGTAGTTAGATTTAATGAGTATGCCTTTAAAACAAAATTATTTGGCGATGGTGGAATACAAACAGAATTGGGTGGATTTGAAAAACGGCAAAAGTTAATCAAAAAAGCGACAACACAATTAAAAAAATTATATTCTAATTATGGTGATGTTATACCTCATAAAGAACAAGGTGTTATATTTAGATTACGCAGAAATCCTACTGATTGATGTTAATACAATTTTCAGGTTTGTAGTTTTCAGGTAAATCGTCAGGGTGTGCTGGAATATGGACGCTGGTTTGGAATATATCCTTCGTCCAGTGCTTACGCTTTTCCTCGTTGTAAATCTTCGCATACTTATCGGTTAATTTATTTGTTATTCCTTTTAATTGATGCTCTAATATTGGGTGGAGTTTATCTGCTCTTACCATAATACCTTTCAAATACTCAATAAGTTCTGCTGGTAGTTTTTCAGCATACTTCTTACCTGCTTCCGTATCAAGACCAAGAATAAATCCACCAAAGTAAATAGTGAGGTTATAACAGAGCGTAAAATATAAAGCAAGGCGTATGAGTGCCTTTTGTGATGGTTTTTCAGGGTTCTCGTTAATAATATCAAAGTCCTTGTTAATCTCGTTAAACAAACACTTCAATCCTAATTCAGTAATAAATCCTTGACTATCAGTTAGGTTAAGAACCATACTCATAAACGGATACAAAAAAAAATCGTTGGTTGTATCTTGGTCTATTAGGTTTTTAAATCCAACTATGTTCTCAATCTGCTTCTCAAAAGTTAAAGGTTCAACTGCTTCCATAATAATATATTATACAATAAGATATTATTTTATTCAACTACGCCTAAACAAAATCCTTTTTTGATTGTTTTGATGTTGTATATTTTTTCCACTTATCATACCATTCTCCGTTCAATTCTGTTTTTGCTATTAAGTTTTGCTTTGTTATATTTACAAATCCATAACCTTGATGATTGCCTGAATTAATAGTTCCGTGTGGTATTTTTGGCGGTTGTAATATTATACAATTGTGTTTTGTTAAATCAAAGAATAGTCCCAAAGTGGGTGATACGAAATATTGCTTTTGCCCCACTGCTGGTTTAACCCAAAATATAGTTTCACTTAATCCGTCCATACCGCTGTCGTTATGAATAGCACTCGCAAAATCTAAACTTGCCCCCATACCTGTCGCTGGGTGTCTGCTTAAAGGCACACCTGGAATAGCAGGAACTTTACCTGCTTCCTCTGCTAATTGTAATCGCCATCTTGCTACTGCTGGTGCGTATCGTTTTTCTAATTCATACAAAGCACAATAAGAATACACTAAATTATACATAAAATCTTTATCTTGATAAGCAGTAGGAGAGCGTGGTTGATATGCTATTATTGCTCCATACGCTCTTCCGTTTGGGTGTTTGCCTAAATAATATTTTATTTGTCCGTCCATCCAGTTTTTTCCATAGTATCTATCAACACCCTTTTGGTCTTTTTTAAACTGGTATGCTTCATCTCTGTCCTTTTGTGTTCCTTTTATTAACCTGAATGGTGTATAGAATGTATGCTCTTTTACAGGATAATACTTCTCAAACGCTTCTCCTAAATCTGTTAATTTTTCAGTTGCTTTATTTACTGCTTCATCATATTCCCCTGTGATATAAACAATCTGTATTTCACCCTTGTAAGTTATGATACAACTTTTATCTTGTAATCTCAACCCTTCTTTTTTTACTTGTTTCGCATCGTATATAATTGCCTTACCAACAAAATCGTGTGGAATAATTTTTAATTCGTCTAACTCTATTACTGGTAGGTCTATATCTACACAATCAGTTTTGTTTGGATTAGCACCCCAAAAAAGTGTATCACCATAATCCTTTTTCTTGTATGATATTTTTTTTATTTTATCAACTTCTTTTAGTGCTTTGGATACAATACCTTTTGGTATTTCCGTCCTCTTTCTTTCAAGGTGTAATTCGTCAAATAATTCGTTTATCATTATGTTATATTATTGATATAAAATAATCTATAAAAAGCGTTTCAATTTTTTAATCAAAACTAATTGTTCCTGTGAGTGGTGTGGAAAAAAAATCGGCAGGTATAGCACCGCCAATAATTATTTTTTCTTTGTTTTTTCCTGACTTATTTTTGGGTTCTATTATTTCTTTTTTTGGTGTTTTATTTCCTTCACGCTTTTTCAACTTCTTAAATATAAAATCTTGGTCGTATTCCATTATATAGTATTTATATATTTTATTTTACAACAATCTTTTTATTTTTTAGTGAAGATATTTTTGTATCAGTTTTTTTTAACTTGCTTTCTAATTCTGCTCTGTATTTTTTAAAGGTATGAATATACAAGAAGAACTTGAACCACTTATCAATTAGTTTAATTTGGGGGTCGCTACTCCATTCAGCATCTCGGTTTGATAAAAGTTTATCAACTCGCAACATATCCTTCTTCTTACTAAATAACTTTTGGGTTTCATCAATAATCATACGACACCACTTTTCTTTTTGGTCGCCTGACTTTACATACATACTTGGGTAAATAGCACAACTTTCTTTCAAAGCAATAATGAGTTTTTTTGGAACTTTAAATATGTAGTCATCAACATCTCGCCACCAAGAAAATCCACTATCAATTTGTCGCAGGATTGAGAACTTCCTTACATAATTTAATTCAGGTTCTAAATAACTTTTTATCTCAAATATACAATCATCAGGTAGATTTTTTATTTTGTTAAAATCAAACTTTTTCGTTCGCTCAATCATAGCAGTTCTGTTTTTTATTTCGGTAAGATTTTTTAAATAGGTATTTGTGATGAAGTTTTCCAATTGCTCTAAATACACAACTTCTTCCTCATCACTTTTTATATTATTTGTTTCGGTTTGTAATTCCTTGAAAGCAACCTCAATCTGCTTCAACTTATAAACCTTATTTTGAGTATTAATTAAAGGGTAATCGTCAATCGTAGTCATTCTCGTTCTATATATTATATATCGCTATTTCTTTATACTCTTTATATATATTAGATAATTCGTTTCAATTTTTTCGTTTCAATTTTTTATTTAATTAAAAAAGGGTTTCCCCTAATTTGTTTTGTTTATTTATTTAAATTACAAGGTCAAAAGCATACAGGTTATATATTTTTTTTTTGTTTTTGTTTTATGAGTATTTATTTATTTGTTGTTTTCTAAAATCCATTCCTTAAACTCCTTGATGGTCTTGAATGAGTTTTCACCCTCAACAACCATCGTTGCGTTTTGTTCTTTCCACAGGGGCATAGAATAGACACCCTTTTTATCCTTTGCGGTAATAGTTCCACCACGATGTAATCCCCAGCGGTATTCACCCACACGCTTGGTAAAGGCACTCAACATCTTCTTTTCCTTTGCGTCGTCCTCGTTGAGTTTTCGCACCGCTCTCGCACGATTTTCACCCTCTCCTGCTACACCAGCGTTTTTCTTAACAACCTCACCTTCGGCGTTGATTTTGATTGGTGCTTTGCGTAGTGCTTTGGCGATAAGGTCTTCATCAAACGCACCAGTATCTACATCAGCGAGTTGTTGTTTGAGTTTGGCGAGTTCTTCTTCTGCTTTGGCGATAAGACCTTGCTGGTAGGTTTTAAGGGTTGCCCTCAACTCACCAATATTTTCCCTCACTTTTTCTGCTTTTTTTCCTGCTTGGATTTCGGCAAGACGGCGTTTGAGTTGTGCTTCCTCATCTTCCTCAACCGCCTCAACCACAGGTGCGATTTCAGGTTCAGGTTCAGGGGCAGGAATAGTAGCAATCGTATTTGCCCCCTCATCAATAACCAGTTTCTTGGTGCGAGGTTTTGGGGGGTTCTTTTTCTTTGCTTCAACTACAAAGGCGGTTGCTTGGGCGTTCATCGTTTCAGTTTCGGTATTCATTATAGTATCTGCTTGGTTTATGCTAATAATACTTTCGTCAATATTCGTTTCAATTTTATTGGATTTGGATTTCTTAATAATAAGAGTTTGCTTTGCTTTTACTGGTATAAGAGTATCGGCAAAAAGCGTTTCAATTTTATTGGATTGGATTTCAGTATTCATCATTCTTGCTATTTGCGGTATAGGATTGTTTGCTAATATCGTTTCAATTTTTTACGAAAATCTATTTCAATTTTATTTTGGTAAGGCACAATTTGCGTTCAACTAATAATTTATATTCTGCTTGATTTATGCTAATAGAATATAAAACAAAAAGCGTTTCAATTTTATGAGATATTTTACAAAAAGGCGTAGGGGGGGGTCTTTGCGATTTCCATAGAAACGAAGAAAAAAAGCGATTTTTCGTTTTTTTTATTTTCCGTTTTTTTTATGACTTATTACCGAGCGAAAAGAAAAAAACGCTCACACCTACCAGCATCCTTTCTCTCT
>Ga0181359_1000040_pt1 | contig 25167 bp, 32 predicted proteins | sample Fa13VDMM15SD_FD_141229 | JGI IMG/M metagenome (GOLD analysis project Ga0181359, IMG submission 141229) | Freshwater viral communities from Lake Michigan, USA - Fa13.VD.MM15.S.D | ecosystem: Environmental > Aquatic > Freshwater > Lake | place: USA: Michigan | collected 2013-09-24 | reverse complement strand
AAAGACCCCCCACTCCCATTATCCGTCAGTAGTCTGCTCCTTGACAATCAAGGCAGCGCGAGACTTTTTGTTTGCAACATGACCCGATTCTGTCTTGATGAGATAGTTACTCTTCTGTCTATCATCATCGTGACCCAAGCGATAGTTCACTTCCGTCATAACATTTCCATCAACAACAGAAGTGATGTTGCTAACAAGCATAGCAACAAGAGTCTCCGACAAGGCTGCTGCGTTAGCCTCGTTTGTGTTCAGGGGAATATCAATGTGAAGTCGGAACATGTGTATATTATATCTCTTATTGGTGTGTTGTCAAGACAGAGAAACAGATTTTTTTGCGTCTGATAATCAGTACTTCCGATACTCCACCCGGTAGCCGGTATGGGCTTCCACATCCTGCACATGAAGGCGAGCCTCTTCTTCGGTGAACTTCATGGTGTAGACCTCCACCAGTCGCCACCCGGTCTTGGTGCGGCTGTCAACCCGGTAGGTGGTGAACTGCCACCGAATCGGATCAGGGCATGGGGGAATGTCGGTGTTGGTTTCGGTGGTCATGGGGGTATTGTACCTTTCAGGGGTGGGGTGGTCAAGACCAATCAGCAAAATCTCTCTTTTTAAATTTTTCTCCCATACGCTCGCGGAAAGTTTTAAATTCCCCTGTTTGCTCTTCGTCTTCATCCTTAACTTCAGGCATATTAATAATACCTCGTTGCGCTGATTCATCCAAGTCAAAAAGTTTCATTTTGCTGCGATCAATACCAACCACGAATCGGCGATTTGCAGCAGGATCTGCATAACGATTCTTAAGTTGCTTAATCATAATTTGACCAAGCCCTTGAAGTTCTTCGGTTGAAACCAAAGCAAACATGAAATCTGCGGTTTGCGGCAAACCAAAAGATTCGCTCGTATCCGTCAATTCCACATCGCTGCTAGAGAATCCTGAACGATTGGTTTGTGTTGCAGTAAAGATAGGCACACCTGTTTCTACAGCAAGACCTCTCAATTCTTCTGCAATTGCCTTGATGAAAGTATAAGAATTCACCGTAGCACTCTGCTTCATGCGCGATGATGCACAGATATTCAGATAATCAATAAAGATTATTTCAGGAATAAAGTTCTTCTTTAAACGCAGTTCATCAAGAAGATGCTTGAAGTGCATAGCACTTGCTGTAGCGGTGGGATATTCTTTGATAATGAGTTTACCTGTAGTTCTTTCCATGATACGCTTCAATTTTCGGTCGTAGATATCCTTAGGCAAAGCCTTCAAATCATCTAGACTTGTATCCATAAGATTGGCATCAATTCGTTCAGCAATACGCTCTTCTGCCATTTCACAGGTGATGTACAACACATTCTTACCCTGCATAAGACAATTAGCCGCATGATGACAGAGGAACAAACTCTTGCCTACGCCCGTGCCTGCGAGACACACATTAAGAGTCTTGTAAGGCGTACCGTTGTTGGTAATCTTGTTCAGCAGATCAATATCAAACGGAATACGCTTCTCTACGGTATGATAGAAGTTGTATCGCTTGTCTGCGTCTTCAATAAAATCGTGACCGATATGAGTATCAAAACTAACTGCAAGAGCAGTAGAAAGGATACTTGGAATAGCAGTCTTCGTTTTGTCTTTGGACTTTCCATCAATAATTTGAATGGATTCCATGATACCATTATAGAGTGCCTTTTCTTTGCAGAACTCTTCGGTATTGTCTAGCAACCATTGAGTTTCCAACTTGTCGTGAGTCTTTAATGATTTGATGATATCCTTAATTGTCTTGAATTCAGTTTCACTTAAGTTATCCCGCTTACTTAAATCAATAAGCAAACTCTCAACAGTTGGCTGCTTGTTATACTTGGTATAAAAAGTGCTGATACAATCATAGATGACTCGCTCATCCCGTTCTGTAAAGTATTCAGGCTTTAAAAACGGAAGAACCTTGCGACTATACTCTTCATCATGGAGTAAGGTTCGCAGAATGAGAATTTCTGTTCTATCGTTAGTCATTAATTATAGTATAGACTCAAACTGCAACTTTGTCAACAGATAACCAGTCAGAAACTGAAACTTTTGGAGTCCAATTTAACCATCTTACTGCTTTTTCATTATCGCATAGAGTAATTCTTGCTTCACCTGCTCTAGCAGGCAGATGAACTACTGAATTTGTTTCAGAAACCATTTTTGAAATTTGATTTACAGAATAGTTTATTCCTGTTCCAATATTAAACACTTCCCCGTTTAATCTACCACCACCAAGTTCACTTTGTGCTGCTAAAATATTTGCATCTACAATGTCTGAAACATGAACAAAATCTCTTCTTTGTTCGCCATCACCAACTATAGTAAACGGAGTTCCGTCCTTTAATTGTTTTTGAAACACACCAATAACTGGAGCATAAGTTCCCCTAACAGGTTGTCTTTCACCATAAACATTAAAATATCTCAGTATAACAGTATCCAAATCTCCAATCATGCTATACTGTTGACAGAAAACTTCTGCTGCTAATTTTGTTGAAGAATAAGGGTTTAAACATGTTGGTTCAGCATTTTCATCTACCGCATAATCATGTTTTGCGTAAATTGCAGAGGTTGATGAAAACATCAATCTCTTAACTCCATTTTTGCTTGAATACTCTAAAGTATTTACTGTGCCAAGAATATTTGTATCAATACAAAGTTTAGGGTTTTCTATGCAATATTGTATTCTACATTCTGCCGCCATATGAAATACATAATCAAACTTTTCATTAGCCAAAACCTTCCAGGGTATTGGTGTAGAAATATCTGAATCTTTTTTATCAAGATATGTTGCTTTAGGATTGAAATAAAATCTATCGTGAGCAATACTGCTTTGATTGTCAATACCAACAACAGACCAGCCTTTAGAAATTAAACTATCAACTAGATTGGAACCAATAAATCCACAAGCACCTGTGACTAAACACTTCATGTTTTATCTTTCTTTAAAGTTCAAACTTTAACTATCCAACAATTTTCCCAAGGATTTCTATAAATTACCTTATCGCCGAAAGTTTCGTCTACGGCTTTCTTAACTCCATTTTCTCCCCAGTAGTAATCGTGTCCGGAAATTATTCCACCAGGTTTAACCTTTGGCAACCAAGCATCAATATCTTGTCTTACACAATGATATTCGTGACACGCATCAATAAAAACAATATCAATTGATCTGTCTTCAAATTCATTTGCCGCCTCAACAGAAGACTTTCTGATGGGGGTTACAACCGAAGATACTTTTTGAATATTTGTTAGGAATAGTGGGTAAAGTCTGTTTGTTTTAACAAAAGGATCATCAGTATGTTCAGCAGATCCTTCCCAAGTATCAACCGCATAACACTTAATATTTTTTCCAGAGTTTATAGCCTCTACTCCCAAATAAGCAGTACTCTTTCCCTTCCAAGAACCAACCTCAACAAAAATTGAGTTATCTTTTATATCTCGTATGAAATCAGAATACAAGTTTGGGTATGTAAACCACCCATCCGAACTTTCGCCAGCAGTTTGTGTGTAATAGTGTTCCATCTTTACAGTTTCCATAATATTCCTTTCAGGGTAGGTTTTCTTTGAATAGAGTTATCCACCAAGACATCTTTAACTTATTCATATTAAAATTATTACGATTAGTGTAGTAATCTAATTTTTCTGTCAATAGTTTTTCTGTTACTTCTTCCCAAGTATCAACTATCAGAACAGGAAGATCCTCATAGTATCTCGTGTTATTACATCTTTTTACTATAGGTATTCTACCAAGATACAGAGTTTCCCATAGTCTGTGAGTATCTATACCCCCACCTCTTGGACATAGAACATAACTACACGATTTTATTTCATTTAGATATTTTTTATAGATATCAATTTCAATTTCTTTATTGGTTTTATTTGAAGATGGATGGAGTTTTGATAACGCCCATGTTTTACCTTCAACAGATTTATATGCAGGAACCCTTTCTTCGGGATAATTTCCAACATAAAAATTTGCATAAGCCAAATATAAAGGAATAGACTGCTCTTCTTTTTGATGGTGATGTATTAGTTCAGTTTTAGTTATTCTCGCATTTTCTCGTGTATACAACAAATTATTTGTATAATTTTCTAAACCTATAGGCAAACTATGAATTGCCGAATCTATAGAGCAATCTACATTTTGACCAAACCATTTTCTAAAAAATGAAAATTGCTTTGCATAATTAAACAATTGTTGATTAACACTAAAGTCTCCAAAATGAGTTACAATATTAAATGGATGTGTTAGTCTGGGAGCAACATACTGTAAAAAATTAGGAACATGATCTATTTTTAAAGGATAATACCCTTGTAATTGCTCGGCAGCATAGATCAACCTATCACCACAAATATAGTCACTATAATCAAACAAAGTTTTTTAATCCTTTACCATGAACATGAATACTCAAAATTTTTGTAATCTTACCTGTTTGTTTATCTTTAATTACAAAATATCTTTTACCATCGGGAGTAGTTGCATCAGCAAATCCCCATTTTCCAGTTGCTAACATTTTACCAATATATTGATGTACAAAAATTGTTCCTGGTGGATGTCCGTTATTACAACCACCAAGATGCTGCCCTATACTACTTGGATCAAATATACCGCCAACAGTTTCATAGAATTTTGATAGACTACCTTCAGTCCAAATAGGTAAAGTTGAGACATAAGATTCTCCCATTTCTATTTGAACCTGCTTCCACAAAAACATGTCAATTGAGTTTTGTCCTGTAGAATCTTTGCGATTCATAATCTCCCAGAATTTATCGTTTATTTCAACCATAGATTCCGAATTGCGAATATAAACCATTCCAAAAATCATGGCAGTTTCATGTTCTGCGGTCATAGCAGTTCTATAATACAACTTAGATAGTTTTTGGCCTATTTCATCCAAATCACAATAAATCATCACATCATTATCAAATGTGAATGTGTTTTTCAAATTGTGCTTTTTCATAACGGCTTCAATGTAGAACGGTCGCATTCCGCATGCTCTCCACATAGGATCAGCATCTCCATCCCAATATCCAATAGAATCAACATCATAACGAGCCTGTAGTTGATCTATTCTTTCCCATTGAATGTTTAATCTTTCAAAATTTTCTTTGCCATAAACATTCTCGTCATCTAAAACTACCACAATTTTTGTATTAGGAGACCACTTTCTTGCTTGCTCTAAGCAAGTCCAAATGTGATTTTCCCAAGGATTATAATAGTCCTTTGTTCTTGGATTATAAGACTTGCTTCCAATTTGAAATATAACAATTGACGAATTCATTCTATAGTCTCCAAAATTTAATTGCTTTATGTATTTTGTAAGGAGGCTTTTTGTAAAGCCTTTATTCTTTGAATAGTATCGCTATAGTTGATATGCTTAAGATTTATATACCAATCCTCAAAAGGAACCCCTAAATAAAAATTTTTGGCATTTGCAGCATTTCCAGCATTATCCACTATTCTAACATAACCATTTAGTGTTAAAAGATTAAAAATATTTGCCTTAAGTTGAGTTACTTCAGGATTGCCCAAAAATACATTGTGCTCAATTGTAACAACTTTAGAAGTAAATCCCGAATCAATAAAAGATTTTAGTGCATTAAAATCTTGTCCTTCAATATCAATTGATAGATAATCAACAAGATTTGGAACATTATTCTCTTTGAGAACATCTCCCAATTTTTTACTGTTTTCACTACCATCTCCAATCCAACTTGCGGCACAGATGCAAGATCTTCCAACCATTCTGTTAGGGTCTACATCAACTATAATTCCTTTCCAACCTTTTTCTTCAAACATTAAAGTATTACTTCCGCCTTTTTGTTCGTGGCATCCTCCACCAACATCAACAAAATATCCTTGCTTCTGATCTTTTAGAACAATATCAACAAATTCATCTTGAAATGCTTCTGAATACATATTTTAGTCTCCCCAATTTAACCCGTCTGGCCCACCGTTTTGATAACGAGTTAAACCGTAGACAAGTCTTCCCTTTCTGGTATTTTTATTGTTTTCATCTCCGTCAATCATGTTAAAAATATTTTCTGCGATCTTCTTGTCGGGAAGAGCATTCAAATTTTTCAACCAATTGTTATGCTGATAGGTTATATCTTTTACAGCCCAAACTTTTTCTGGATCCATAAACATACGAACTCCTAACCAGTGAATCGGAGCATCACCCCAACGCTTGTAGTATATGTTTCCGGTCTTATCTAAATGATCGAAGTAAGACATATATTCTGGACTTCGGAAGAACGAAAACTTTCCAATTTCAAAATTGGTGTAAAATAAATTGTAGTTCCAAGTTCCATCAACTAAACGCCCCTTCAAGTAATCGTTCATCTTGATGTTATTCTTTTCCATGAAGTCTAAGGTGGTTTCCCACAACCCTTCCGCTACACGAGGAACTTCACCATCTTCGTCGCACATATAAGCATACTCGTATCCTCTAGACTTCATTCTCTCGAATGGATCGAAATTTATTGGAGAATACAAATACGAATCAGAATCTAATCTCCAATAGTATTCGTAGTTAGCCAAGCGTTTATCTGTGTAAATACCACCAGAGTGGAATCGGCACATATGCCTGTATCCCATCCAAAATTCATTCAAAGATACCGGGTAGTTTGATGGGTCTGAAGAAACCCATTCCGGCATATCAAACTTTAAGTATTCAAATTTTATGTTTGGTATAAACCCTACAGTTCTATGAATTGCCACCAAAAAATTTGAAATGCTTGGCTGGTCTATGTCATCATGGAACACGACTATAGGATAGTCTTTTACATATTTAAAGTTCCAACACAACATACTCAAACTGCGGTAGAGCAATGGAAGATCCCTCATTCGGGACATGTAAATTATCGCTGCATTTTCTGCCATCTTAATTCCTCATCATAAAAAGTTTTTGATATGTAAACTCTATACCCGCTTCAATACCAAAAGTATCTATCTCAGGTAAATTACTTTCACCACAATAAAACTCTAGATTTGAAGTATTTTGTACCGTAATAGGAACAGTATACTCGCCTAAAGAGTTTATCATATTTGCTATATTTTTTAAAGTGTATTTGTTTTCATATGAGCAATTGACTTCTTTGTTTGGATTGACGGATACAATATAGTGCTTTACAAGAGCGATCAAATCTTTCATGTAAAAGAAGTCCATTATTCTATTTGTATGAATTACAATAGGTTCCTTATTCATATAGCGAGTAATGTTTGCTTTTATAAATCTAGTGTCAATTTCGTTTTCATCAAACACTCCAAAAATTCTTATATTGTAAAAGTTGTCTGTATTTCTTATAGACTCTGCAATTTCTCTTTTACTTTGACTATAAAAAGTTTGATGAAAGAATTCAGCACCTGAACCAAAATGTATAAGCCTGCCAAACTTATCTTTGTTTGACAGTAAGTTTTCATACATTTTTAAATTTTGATCTCGTACAGAAGGATCCTCTGCCTTGAGTCTACTGCCTCCTGCTGCCGCACAATGTATTACTGAGTCAAAGGCTTTTCCTTTAAACCAAGTATTCAAAGAATCCGTATCACACAAATCAAAATCTGTTCTAGAGATTGTGGTTACAATAAAATTGTCATCCAAGTCCCGTTTCAGACTTTTTGCAATATATCCATTACTTCCTGTAATCAGAATACTTGGGGTTTTCATTTTCTCAGATTTAGATAAGTTGGACTAGGATTCGCAATCATATCGTCAAGCATCTTTTTCATTGATTCTTCGTTTGTTGGGTGAAGAACTGATAAGTTTTCTAGTGTAGTCATTATTTTCTTATCATCATCTGCCCAATGCGAAAATCCCAAATATCCATAATCCCGATCTCTACCACCACCAATAATATTCACAGGAATATTTTCGTGACTCAAATAATTACGAATCATCTCAAATGGTCTGTAAATAGCAAAAGGAGTTATGGAGTAAACAAAAGGAATTTTGCCTTCCATAGCCAATCCTATAGCCATTCCCATCATAGCCATCTCAGAAGATCCAACATTATAAAAGCGATCAGGATACTCATCTCTAATCGTATCCCATAGCCCATAACCCAAATCACCAGTTATGAGGTAAATATCTTTATTGTGCTTCATGTGTGCGTGAAGCAAAGCGGCAAATTGCTTTCTCATCCTAAAATCTCCATAGCCTGCTTATAATCATAATCTCTCATAATATGATAGTGGGCGTTCAAGCCTTTCAAAAATGGAAACTGTTCTACAGTAGTGTAGTGTATTTTTACATCAGGCAAAAATGCCTTTAGTCTATTAACCAAATACTCTTTATCTACTTCCATATAAGCAGCATACCCATTCACATTAACATGAACTTCTATGTTCTTTATGTTTTGCTCATGTATTGTTTTCAACGCTTCCCAAACACTACCTTCTGCACATTCTCCATCACTAACAAGAACATAAACTTTTCTATTAGGATTTGCAACTGCTCTACCAAGAGCAACAGTAATTCCTAAACCTAAACTACCTGTAGAGCAATAAATCTTATTCTCTTCATCTCTGTGTGGATGCCCACCATGTTTTAAGAACATCTCTTCAGCATTAATCCCATGATACTTTTCCAAACAAGCATACAAAGCAAGAGCAGCATGCCCAGATGAAAGAATGAATATGTCGTCTTTACCCATCTGAGAATAAATTTCATCTATCACATTAACAGACGAAAAGTAACTACCCAAATGTCCTAGTTTATTCTTATAGGCTATATCTAGTATAATTTTTTTAAGATTCATAGATTTACCAAATAAAATTATCTTTATAGTACTTCACTATATTTGTAAGTTCTTCATCAAAGTTTTTGATGGGTTCCCAACCCAAACTACGAAGTTTTGAATCATCTAAAGCATATCTCACATCTTGTCCAGGTCTGCTATAAGAGAAGTCTATGTAATTGGAAATTTCCTTTTCACCAAGACCACTAACTTTTAAGATTTTATTGATAGTTTCCAAATTTGATTGCTCAAACCCGCCACAAATATTGTATATCTCATTGGTTGTTTCAGACTCAATAATTGTAATTATTGCTCGTGCGGTATCTTCGACGTGTAGCCAATTTCTTACTGGAGTGCCATTATTGTGTAGAGGTATCTTTCTACCCAAGTGCAAATACTTACAAGTTTTTGGTATCAGTTTCTCAACATATTGACCAATACCATAGTTGTTGGTGGGTCTAACAATGACATATGGAATTTTATAAGTTCTAGCCCAAGCAAGAACCAACATGTCGGCAGCAGCCTTGGTTGCAGAATATGGATTAGATGGCTTCAGCATATCGTGCTCGGTATGTGCGCCTTCTGTGATGTCTCCGTAAACCTCATCCGTGCTAAAATGGATAAGAGTTGGAGTTTTTCCATTTTCTTGTCTATAGTTCTTAATCAGTTCAAGTATATTATAAACACCGTTTATATTAGAACTTATAAAATCATCGCTATTAGCAATTGAATTGCCAACATGGGTTTCAGCAGCAGTATTGATTATATAATCACAATCATACAAAAACTTTAGATCATTAATGTCGCATTGAACGAATGAAAAATTTGGATAAAGTTTAAACTCATCCAAAAGATTATCGTTTGCAGCATAAGTCAATTTATCAACGCCCTTGACATGCCATCCTCTTTGTAAACAAAGTCGAGTGACATAAGAACCTATGAACCCTAAGCAACCTGTTACATATACAATCTTCACATTTACCCCAATTTTATTGTTTCTAATAATTTACTCATAGTGTGCTATTCATAATAGGAAGATGAATTCTTTTCTTTGTCAAGAAATCATCAAGAGTAGATTCAATGTAATCTAAATGTTCATCTTTTATAACAGGACTTGTGCCTAAGAAGAAGGTGTCAGTAGTAACCTTTCTTGCGTTTGGATAGTCTCTAATAACTTTCTCCGAATCCATAAGACCTTCATACGCTGGTTGCAACATTAGATTTCCTGCAAAGTATGGTCTCGTTTGAATCTTATTCTCTTCAAAGTAATCAACAATATCGTTTCTCTTGAATGGACATCCATCCTTCAAGGTTACTGCAAAAGCAAACCAAGCAGGATCTGCCTTTTCAGTAGCCTTTGGTATTATGAAATATTCTTCATACTTTGAGAAAATTTGGCATAGTCTACGATGATTATGCTTTCTGATTTCAATAATTTTTGGCAGTCTCTTCAACTGAACCAATCCCATAGCCGCTTGCTGATCGGTAGGCTTAAGGTTGTATCCAATCTCATCATACACATACTTGTGGTCAAATATTTCATTTGGAAGAGCAGGAAGCCAGTTTGAGAATCTCTTTTTGCAACTTCCATTCTTTAGTAGATTTGCTTGCTTACCAACACAATAGCATCCTCTACCCCACTCGCGGAAACTTCTAGCAATAGTTTCTTGATTTTTGGTTTTGCAAGAAACAAAACCGCCTTCTCCCATAGTTATGTGGTGTGCAGGATAGAACGAACAAGAAGCAAGTTCTCCAAAACTTCCTAATTGTTTACCATCATATGTTGAACCCAAAGCATCACAACAATCCTCAAGAAGAATCAAACCATACTTCTCAACAATTTGCATTAATCTATCCATGTTTGGAGGATTGCCCAAAACATGAGCAAAGGTAATAATCTTACATCCTTCCTTTGCCTTTTCTTCAACCTGATCCAAGTTCAAGTTTAAAGTGTCTAGATCAATATCTACAAAAACAGGTTCAAATCCCACTTGAAAGATGGGATTAATGGTTGTTGGAAATCCTGCAATAGGAGTTATTACTTTTGTTCCCTTTGGAAAATTATATAATCTTTTAGATGTCATGCAAGACATCATAATCAAATTGGAACTACTACCACTATTTGTTAGAATACCATAATCCTTTCCCATCAAATTTGGGAATTGATTTTCAAAACGAATTCCATTCGATCCTAAAACCAACCAGCCTTCAAGTAAAGTTTTAATAGATTCGGTATATTCTTCGTGACCAAAATATGGACCCGCATATTGAACCCAATCTACACCCGCTCGCCATTTCTTGTTGGCGTGTTTTTCTTTTATGAAGTCTTCTACTGATTTTAGTATATGTTCCATAGTGTTTAGTGTATCCCCAATCCCCAATCATTCAAGTTTGGAATGCTATATTTCTGAATATTTTCTTTGATAAATTGATATTTGTAATTTTTTGTCAATTCTTGATCTTGATAAATGTTTGTTCTAATCTTTAGCGGGAAAGAAAACTTTACAGGATTCCAAGAAAAGTTGTTTACAGATTTGTCATATTCCTTGTAATCTATAACATCCGCATTGAATTTTATTTTATTAACATAATCTTCAATCTTCCAATAGTATTGCTTAATACCAACTGCCATCTTATCTAACCATTGAAGATGAGAAACAAAAATATGCGGTGGGGCAATCGTAACCTGATTCTTAGGAACAGGAAGATGTTCCGAATGCATTTGTCTATTTTTAAATACTGCTCTATCACTATATGAACCTATTCTATCTACCCAATGAGTTTCCCATTTACCATCGGTTCTTATTTCATCTTTTCCAATATATTGAATCCAATGCGTATAAAATAATGTATCCTTATTTTGATCCATCAGTTGCTTCAACTGCTCTTTCTTGACATTTCCATCAAGATATTCATCTGAATCTAAGCAAATTATTTTATCAGAATATTTAAATGCTTCATCAAAAAGCATCTGTCTAGCATCAGATTCGATTGCCAGTTTTTCTTCTTCACGATTTATCTGTAGAATACTAAGGATATTATACTTTTTTGCATTTTCTTTCAAAAATTCATAGGTTCCATCTGTAGAAGTGTCAACCAAGAAAACAAAAGCATCTGCATATTCTTGCCAAATAGGTAACATTTCTTTAATTAAGAACAACTCATCTCTAGTTCTTGTTATCTGAACTATCAAATTGTTATTTAATTTTAGTTGCGGTGGGTTAAATCCATTTGCTTTTCTTCTATCATAAATTGCTTTATCTACACTAGAGCCAACACGCATATTGTGTTGCATCAAGTCGTCTTGATTTTCTGCCCATTTATGAACAATAGGTCTTTTGTTTACATGAGTTAAAACACCCAAAGCCTCAAAAACTTCTGTTTGCTCGTTGTCGCACCATTCAGACTTATAATCAGGATGATAGATGTAACCAAACTTATCATATAGTTTTCTACCAATAACGGGAAGAGTTATGAGAGTTTTGAATCCATCAACTCCCTTTTCCTCTAGCCTTGGATCATTATTGTAATTAATGGCTCCGTAAAGATCAGGAAATTCGCGGAACATATCCTGAACGATAATATCGTCCCAATGATCTTCTATTGGTTCCATATCATCCGCTGTGGCTACAAGAATATCCCAAGGGGTGTTGGGGATGTCACGATTGATGGCAGCAATCTTACCCTTACTTTCACCATAAGAGTAGATTACATTAAGCGTATCGCTTCTCTTGATGTCTAGGAATCTTTGTATAGCACCGTTGTTGCACAGTATGTCGTCGGTGTCCATACTTACAACTAAAGTTATCTGATGCTTACCTGACAATTTCTCAAGGTAAGAATTCAAGTTCGCCATGAACTTGGATGGACGCTGACGAGTTGGGTACTTTAAAAGAAGATGCTTCTTATCGCTTTGCATATTGTATACTTTCCGATGTTCTGTCATCATATTGATAGTAGTGAAGCACTTTATCTAGGTGAGTTTCACTTGTCACAAACGGATACATTCGCATACACCAATCAATATCTTCTCCATATGAAACAGCACGGAATGGAATATTCTTTGCGATCTTGGTTGCCCACACGCACATGTGATACGGAGGACGCTTAATATCGCCTAGACTTCCATCAGGATTCTGCTTAAGTCCTTCGTGGGGATTACCCATACGGAAATCCACATTGAACTCCTTGCCATTTACTGAACAATGCTGTTCAAAGGTAATCACATCCGCAGGCTTGGTTCTCAAGGTTTCAATCAGGGTTGAGATGTAATCTTCAGATACCGCATCATCGTCATCCAAAAAGGCAATCCACTTGCCTCTAGCCGATTGAATCAAAGCCTGACGCTTTTCGCCGATGCTCATGCTCTTGTTGTCTACAAGAGTTAGAACCTCAACACAAGTCTCGTTTCCAATCTGCTTCAACAAACGATTGTAGGTTGGAATCAAACACTTCTCAAGACGAGAAGGAATTGAAAGAATCAGAACGCTGAGTAAGATTTCATTAGGAGGCGTTGGCATGTTGTGGCAAACCGAAGTTTGCTGCCTTTCTTTGTTGATATAACGCACCGTCACGAGCATAGAGTTCGCGGTTCTCGTTACGCATGTATAGAGCATCCACACCAATCTCTATCCAAAAGTGACGAATGATAACCTTGTCAATGTAAGTTGCTTTGCCTAGAATCCTGCTGACATCCGTGAACTCGTTGTCGGGGAATACGCTGATGTATTCAGGATTGTAGATGTAACCAAAGCGATCAAAATACTTCTTGCCGAAAATGCAAAGAGTATTCAAACGCTCGCCTTGCTTGCCATCGTTGTAATGAAGCACACCATCGCCATCAGGATAGTAGGTCTGCATATCCTGCATGATGATATCATCGTATCCCTGCATCTGAGGAATCATGTCATCCGATGCAAGCAGGAGAACATCGTAATCGCCTGCGTGTTCCAAATCAGCATTGATGGCTTGTATCTTAGTTTTTGAATTGCCCCAAAACGCCTTAACAGAATCACCTTGCTTGGCAATCCAGTTACGCATACCTGCATTATTCATGGTGGCATCGTCAAGATCAAACGAGCACAAAAACCGAACATCGTGCTTGCCGGATGCCATATTCTTGTAGAGATTGAACACCTCCATGAACTTAGCCGGGCGCGATCTGCTTGGTAACTTAATCAGTAATTTCGCCATGTAATTCCGCCTCCTCGTTGAATTCTTCTATGGTGCAGCGATTCAAAAGCACAGGAGTTCCTTCTCCAAGATAGCCTCCGAGTGTATTCACTTCAAGCCACTCGTAAGCATCAATAACATCCATGCCTTGTTTTACTAGAATGTCTAAGCACTTCTCGTAGTCGTAGACAGCCACAGGAACAGTCTGTCCAAACTTGCGAAGACTTCCAAGAAAGGCTTCTTGAAATTCAGGATAGACGATTATCTCATCCTTCCGCTTCAATGGTTTCCGTGGATTCATTGGTTGCCTCGCTTTCCGTCATATCAGAACCATACTTGAATTCTTTGGCAGCAGCGGCTTCCAAAGCCGACATGACTTCAGGAGTAAAGAACTTGGTTGGGTTCTTAACAATCTGACTTTCAAAAGCGGTAGTGCCGTTAGGCAATTCAATCTTTGTGGAAACCTTCTTGAAGACTCCCTGCTTGAGAGCAAGATCAACCAAACCGTAGTAACGATCAAGTCCCTTATCAAAGGTCAGAAGAACATCCACCATCTTGTTCTCTCGCGTTAGACGACCCTTGTACAGTTTGCAATGAATGATATTACCAACAATCTCATCGTCAACCTTGTGCTTCTTCTTGGAGAGATATACAATGGTAGATGCTGCATACTTGAGTCCCGCGCCGCCGCCCATCTCCTTGGTTGGCACATAAGCACCCACCACATCATAGGTGTGATTGGTCATCACCATTGGAATATTGTAAAGACCCAACTTCATGGTGAGAACGCGGAAGGTTCCCTTGATGACTTGAGCGCGAGTCATGTCTCGCACTTCCTTACCTTCCAAGGTATCGTTGGTTTCCTTGGAGGTACTCAACATGCCTAGCGAATCAAGAACAACAAAGAAAGGCTTACGCTTCTTCTCGTCCAACTTGCCGTAGTTGTCAATTATTTGCAGCAACTGATGACGGAAAGTTTCAACGGTAGCAACAGGAAATACTGCTACACGATTAGGATCAAGACCTCGTGACTTAATCATGTCGCTAGTGACAGCCTGCTCGGAATCAAAGTAAAGAATTGCACCTTCAGGATTGTCAGCCAAGAACTTTGCTGCAATACCAAGAGCAAAATAAGTCTTGCCTGTGGCACTTTCGCCTGCGATGCCAAGAATCTTGTTGTTGGCAATTCCGCCGTTCAGAGAACCTGAAAGCAGAGCATTCAGAGAGTAAGAACCTGTATTTACAAATCCCGTAACATCTCCTTCAACTCCATCCTCTGCAAGTGAGGCAAACTCATTACCCGATGCACGAATCATATTCTTTAAAAAGTCACTCATTGTATAATCTCCATTTTGTTAGTATATCATCATTTTCGCTGCCAGTCAAGTCTTTTAAGAGCGTCTTTCACCCTTTTTCGTTTCTCTCGGATTTTCTGTTCACACTCTCGTTTATCTTTAATGTGTTCTGTGATTATATGAATAATCACTCCTATCGTAAAGCATAAACTGGTTATAAAAACTATTTCATTCATATTCATATGAACAATCCCTCAAGACTGCTAACCTCTCGCATATGCCATCCAATCACATTTAAAATTGCATTCAAAGGCTCTTCAAACGCTTTCTCAAATTGAGTGTCATAATCTATGTATTTGGCTTCAAGACCAAACTCCTTTGGAATTCCTACAGTAAAAGAAATTACTTTATCCCTAATAGGATTTGGAACACGCAAATACACATATTTAATCTTTTCGCCATCGCCTATCTTTGGAAATAGTTTTGATAGATTTTTTTCACGCAACCAGTGATTATAAAGTAATGCGCCTTTAACATGCAGGGGAGTTGACTTACGATATATGGTGGTATCATCCCGATACTCTTTCAATCCATTACAGCCTCGTGGAAATGCAATCTCTTCCACACTACGATTAAAAAAATCTGTCTTGAAGGCTGCAACATAATCTCGTAGTTGAGATTCGCTACCTTCCATTATGATACCAATAGATTTCTTTAGAGCATCACGAACAATTTCAGGAGTGCTGCTCTTTGCAGTTTCAAGACCCATGATTTTAGTTTCAGGCTTGCTCAAAAGAACATCATCTTCGCCCATCCAAATGCTCAACATGTATCGCTTCTTGGCTGTCCAAATACCCTTGGATGAAATACCTTCTCGCTTCATACGCATCTTTTGAGCGTAGGCGTTCTGTTGTTCTGCAAGAGAAGCGTACTGCTTATCAATAAACGGCTGCAATACTTCGTTGCAGAACTTGTTCAAGAACTTTGTAATCTTTTGTGAATCAGTTTCTTTTGGAATCACCTGCTTCACAAGGGAACCCAATCTCAAATACACCGAATCAGTATCCGATGCAATCACATAATCTACCCCTGTTGTCTTTAGAGTTTTATTCAAGAATTGATTCAATCCATTCTCAATCCAACGAATGGATACCTGTCCTGAAATCGTAATAGCCTCGGCAATCTCTTGATCGTAATAGCGGAAGTATTGATTACCACAAGCACCGAATGCAGAGTTTAATTGAATCTTGCGAACCAACTGAAAGTTGTGAAACTTTGTAATATCAAGTTTTAGTTGTGCTTCCTGTTCGGGTGTAGGATTCACAAGTTTCTTTAGAGCGGCTTTGGCTTCCAACATCTTTTTCTTGAAAGCCTTGCGCTCCTCATACATGGTTTCCATTAGTTGTGGCAAGAAGCCTTGTGTATCCTTACGAAACGCTACACAGTTTCCTGCTACACTAAGATTCTTGACTCGCATGTTATCAAGATAATCCCTCGCGCCTGCGTGTGCGCCCGAGCCCGCGAGGAAGTCATTCACACTAAATTTATTACGAGTTCCTGCATTAGTCTTGGTTTCAGGCGACAGATTGTATTGCATGATGAGATGCGGATACAGAGAGTCCAAGTCAAAACTTACAACCCAATCGTGTGCTCCAACGATAGGGTCTTTCACATACGCACCTTCAAACTTTGTTTCTTTATCTTCGGCTTCTCCCTTCATGGGAATAGCAATTCGCTTCTTGGTCAGGTGGTGATAGATAATAGCATCCCATGTGCGAACCTGCGAGAACACATCGTTAAGATTTACCTTGGCGGAATACGCAAGTGCTAGAGCAAGTTCCATCAATTTAAGTTTGTTCTCAAGCATTCCCACAAGCAGAGTATCGTGGTGATTGTACTCCATAAATTTTTGGAAATCATTCTTGTAGAATTCGGCTAGAGTACCATCATAGTGCTTCTTACGCTCTCCCAACTCCACCCAAACAATATGGTCAAGTTTATAGGTTTCGCGGGTCACATAAGTGAACTTACGATACAGATCAAAGTAGTCCAAGGTAGCGATCCCTAGCAGGTCATACACCTCGTTCTTTTTGTTCATTACTTCCACTTCGCGTGAACGAATCTCACGCCAAGGAGAAAGACGCATGGCTTCCTTCTCGTCAAACAGGCGAGTGATACGATTCACAAGATACGGAATATCAAAGAAGTTAACATTCCATCCTGTCACAATGTCTATGTCCATTGCTTCCCATGCTGCAAGGAAGTCTCGCAACATGTGCTTCTCGTCGTCGTATTGGAAACACTTCGCATCAGGAATAGTAAACTCACCCAATCCAAACACCAACACCTTGTTGCCTACCTTGAGAGTAATGGCATTCACTCGTTCGGTTGCAGTCTTAATGGACGGAAAGCCTCCCTCGCATTCCGTCTCAATATCAATAAAAGCCACCTTTAGTTTAGATGGATCGTATTCCACTTCATTTGGAAACGCTTCACCAATGTATTGATACAACCATTCCGTATTTCCAAATATTTCAAATCCAACCACTCCCTTGTATTCGCTGATAAACTCTTTGGCATCACGAATGGAACCAGGCTTGAAAGGCTCAACATACTTGCCGTCAAGAGTCTGCCACTCCGTCTTCTTGCCTTTTGCAGGCACAAACAAAGTAGGCATGAACGGAACCTTTTCGGCTATCCGCTTGCCGTTCTCGTATCCACGATACAGAATATGAGAACCTCTAACAGCAACATGGGTGTAAAATTTCATTCTTAATTCGCTTTTGCGTATACAACTGTTCTATCAACAGACTTCTTGTTCTTTGTTTTTGTCTGATGTACTTGTCTTGCAGAAGAACAAACTTCATATTCATCAACAACCGTGAATCCTAAATCTTGATGTGCTGTACGAACACTCTCCCACATATCATTAGTTCCAACTTTGGCAACATTCCAACAAGACTTGCCGTTGGGATTGAGATGAGACACACACTTCTCTATCAAAGGATTAAGGAACTTCTCATTCCATTGTGCATAATTTGATGTGTTGGAAACGGATTGCGTAGACTCTTTGCAGTATATCTCTAAATCAAAATACGGAGGAGAAGTCAATACTACATCAAAATTTCCGATACCGTAATCGTTCATGTTTAAAGCGTCATCACAAATCAACCGAACCTTAGATTGTACACCCAAAAAATCAACAAGTTCATTCAGATGACTGTAAGTTTCTGTATTGGGATCAAAGCCAACATACTCGGCTCCGCTTGCAATTGCACCAAGTAATCGTCCACCCCATCCCATGCACGGATCAAGAACCCGCTTGGCATCCTTAGTTACTAGTTTTGACATTTGAGGACGATACATGGTTGATTTGCATAACCTACTACAGAAATACACACCTCGTCTTAGTTCTGAAAGGTATGGAGTTGAATGAGAGTTTCTGTTCCATCTGATAACCTTTTCCAAGAACTTGGGATCACCCCAAAGTTTTCTAAACGAATTGCCTCGGTTATCTTCAATATCCCAAAAGTTAGGAAAGAAGTGTTCGCACAATTTCATTCCAATTCGGCTTGTACTGTTGATTCTATTTCCGCTTGAATTCCAAGCACAAAGATTTACCCAATCCTTCCGAAGTTCCTGCTCTGTGTAAGAAGGAATAAAATTCACAGTAGACAATTCTTCCGCCAACACAGGAAGTATACCATCAAACTCCGCATCTGTCAAATTACGAGTTGAATATCTCTTGTTTAAAAAATTGTTTATGATGCTCATTTAGAATAACAGTTCACTAGTATTCGGAGGAACTAATATCTTATGTAGAGATTTGTTCACACAATCAGGATTAGAAGACAGCAGATTTTTATCAACATAATGAATTTTCATAGAGGGATGTGAACGCCAATCAAGATATGTCCAATACGCACATCTAACATAAGTGTTCTGTTGCGTTTCACATTTCTTAACTATCTGTTCTTCAAGTTTACTCTTGATTGCTGTGATATTAAATTCAACGATGTAAACCAATCGTTCTTTAATAAAAAGAGAGTGGACGATATCCACATCTTCTTGAACATCCTTTTCCAATCTCTTTCTAGTGTAATCGTTGAAACATCCACCACCGTTGGTTTTTTGCTTACCTGTGTATCCCTTTGGCTTTATTTCTTTAGGTTTATTTGTAACACGATCATAAGCATCTCTTCCTAATTTGCCGTATACAGGCTCATACCCACAAATCCAAGTTGTAATGTATTCTCTTAACGAGGAAGAATTTAAATCGGTCATGTATAAGTTTAGAGTTTCTTCAAGAAGAGGATCAAGAACAACAGATTTACCTGTTGCTCTATCAACCAAAACTTGTTTCAGCCTCTCACTTATCATCGTTCAACCATAGAAATCCAATCCTGATGAATCAGATTGTTTCTGCCGTATCCTTGTCCACGAATCTTAGAAATATCCCACAGCACCTTGTCGCCAATCTTAACATCTTCGGTGAGTTTATCACCAACAGAAATCACCGTGCTCCACACCAACTGTGAGTTAATCTTCTCGGTATAGATGATACCTTCCGATGTCTTCTTTTCGCCGCCACCAACAGTCTGCACTTCAATCCACTTACCAATCGGTCTCAACTTGTTCATGCTAAAAATCCTTGTAATGAGTTTGCCACTTCTTCACGAATTCTATCTTCCGCAATCTTAACATACTCGGGGTTCAGTTCGGTTCCCACATAGTTTCTACCGTTATTCAAAGCCACCACAGCGGTTGTGCCGCTGCCTGTGAACGGATCAAACACCGTGCCTCCTACAGGACATCCTGCAAGAACACATGGAGTAATCAGTTCCTTGGGATACACCGCAAAGTGTGCGCCCTTGTATCCCTTGGTGTTCACAGTCCATACGGAACGCTTGTTCTTCTTGCCGTCTGCGCCCCACAATCGCTCAGGCTCTAAAGCAGGGTCACGGGCTCCCTTATCTTCAGGTTGTGTGCGATTCTTGTTGCCAGGAGCATGCGGAGGACTAACAGCGGTCTCCTTGATGGCTTCATGGTCATAATAGTAGTGCGACTTCTTGGATAGCATGAAAATGTATTCGTGAGCACGAGTGCATCGGTCAGTAACACTCTCAGGCATAGGATTAGGCTTGTGCCAAACAATATCTTGACGCAGATACCATCCGTCAGCCTGTAGAGCAAGAGCCACTCGCCACGGAATTCCAATCAAGTCTTTTGTTTTCAATCCCTTTTGGTCTTTACGATTGCCTGGCACAAAGTCGGTTGGCATACCACGCTGACCGCCGATAGTTTGCGGTGGAGGAGCACAATTCTTTGCTGCCATGTAAGAATCGCCAAGATTCAACCAAAGCGTTCCATCGTCACGAAGAATGCGGCGAACTTCACGAAACACTTCCACCATCTTCTGTACATAATCTTCCACAGTTTCTTCCTGACCGATTTCTTCGTCCCCACCTTCGTAGGAACGCAAACCGAAATACGGTGGGGAAGTTACGCAAGTGTGAATGCATCCTTCAGGCAAAGTTTTCATGCCTGCAATGCAGTCACCAAGAATTATGCGATGTGTGTTCAAACGATATCTCCATACTTAGTTCCTCGCACAAAGAACTGCTCTTCGTGCCACGCAAACCCAAAGCACTCTCTAGCATACTCAACAATAATACTCTTGTCAAACTTATTGCAGGAATAAACATCAAGCGTGATGAATCTCGTTGGCTCCATTGAGTGAATCTGAATACCGCTCTCAATGAGTGGAATCCAACCGCTCACTCCTGCCTTGTCGGGGTATAGTTCCTTGCCGTTGTTTGTTGGAGCATGTATAACGAACGGTTGGCTCATGCGAGTCATACCGATCTTGTCTACAACTCGCTCAAGAAAGCGGTAGTGCAATTCCAAGTCATCCGCTGCACCGATGCGGCAATTGTACATGTCCAAATAGTAAGAATACCCGAATGGTTTAATTTCGCTCATTATTTACCTCGCTCTTTAGGATATGGCTTTGGAGGATTTCTATCCTCAAATTCTCGCCGTAGTTTCTTGGTTTCTGCTTTACTTCTGCCCAATACAAACGCATACTTGTGTTTGCTAGGCATTTGAATTTTAGTAGCCCCTTGTTGCTTCTTCTTGGAGTGTTCGCGCAACTGCTTTTCAACTTCCGCAGGTATGTTTTCCCACAACACCTTTTGATCGTTATTCCAATCCCGCTCCCACTTGATGCCCAATTCCTTGGCGTACTTCTTGTATGCGCTACGCACACGAAAGAATCGGTCGCTCACAACTCTACCCGTGTAAGGATTGATGTATCGGGTTGTGGTTCCTGAATCTTGACCCAAGTAATAGAAGTTACAAGCCTGATAGATGGTTCCCAACTCTTTTGCTGTGGGATCAGAATACGCGGTAAACAAACGATACTGCGTATTCTTCACCATCCAATTAATGCACCACATAAGAAATGAACTTGCAAGATTTTTGGGACTCCATGACACACACGCACCACGACTAACCAAGCGTTCAATCTCTTTAGTATTCTCACCAAGCAGTTTAGAAAAAGCATTCGGCAGATTCATAAGAATTACTCCTGCCATAATATCTCGTCCAATCAATCCCTGCTCAGGATCATGGTAATAGGCAGCAAACCAATGTGTAGTGTATTGAGAAAGATTACCTAGCCATTCGTGACGCTTTATAAACTCTGTGGCTTCACGCTTCTCGGCTTCAGTTGTGAGCGGCTTGAAAATGAAATCGGAAACTCGCAGTTCTCCTGCGCGTTCCTTTGACATTAGTGCTTCTTCCAAATCCTTTTCGTAATTGTTTAGCCGTATATCGTACTGCCAACAATGTTCCTTGTCGTAAGACTTGGAGCGTTCAACAATGTCTATATGTTCACTTTTGCTTTTGGAGTTCACACTTCACCTCAATAAGTACCAATAGGATTGTTGTTATTCACAACAACCTTATATCTTTCTACATGACAAATAGAATCAAGAAACTTACGAGTTTGCTTTAGACTTTTGCCACGGATTATTAATGTAGAAAGTTGCTTCTCCGTTGTCTCTGAGTTTTGTTTTACAGCAGCCTTTGGTGTTGATAATGTCAGAAGGCTTAACATCAGCAACAAATATAGGAGCAGACTGTGTGGATGCTTTCTTATCATGCAGATAAGCATACATCAAAACCGAGTAGTTGACAATATCAATTATGGTATCTTCAAAAGATTCATTTTCAACAGCCAATTTTCCAGATTCAACAAAAGATGAAAGACGACTCATCTTATCAGTCATGCGAACCAAGAATCCTTGCTCGGTGGTGCAAATGCCCATCGCTTCTACTCTTGTAAAATTTGCAAAAGGCTCTAAACCATCATTACCTGCGTAATCAGCATTCTTCTTACGCATTAGACTACGACCCTTTTCACAAATCATTTCATGCATTTTCAATAAATCTTCGCGTGTCATTTTAAGAAACTCCAGTAGAGCCGAATCCACCTGCTCGGCTAGTCTTGGGCTGAACTCGCTCGTCGGTGGGTTGGAGCGAATATTTCAAAACAGGAATCATTTCCCCTTGACAAATTCTATCTCCGTGGGTAATACGAACAGGAAGGTTAGACAAATTCGTAACCGCAACCATCAATTGATCCGTATAATCTGAATCAATAACGCCTTCAGAATTGGCTAGAACAATTCCTCCCTTTACAGCCAATCCGCTGCGAGCGTGAAGACGAACAGAATACCCCTCAGGAATATCCAAAACAATTCCAGTAGGAATAAGAACACGAACTCCATCAGGAGGAATTATTAAAAATGGTGGAGCATCTGAACGCTCAAATGCGGCTAGCAATCTGTGATGAGAATTGTTCTTATCGTAAGCGTCTATAATTCTTGTTTTGCTGCCAAAATAGGCTTTAACATCAAAACAAGCAGATTGCTCGGTTGCAAACGATAGATCAAAAGAATCCAACCATAACTTGTTGTATTTTAGAGTCAAATTGTTCATAGTATAAAAAGTACAAAGGTATTTATCCGTTACTCTTCTGAATCCGGATTATAAGTTTCATAATTTGTTCGTTTTCTTCCGATGTTATACTTCGGAATTAGTTCCCAAGACTTCTTCTCACCAAACGGCAATATTTTCAAATATGAGATTGGGACTATAGGATCTTTGCTCTTTGACGGATCACTCAATTTTAGTAGACCCCATTCTGCTAGAAGATTGCATATGGTGTTTCTTCTAGCCTTATCCGCATCAGGAAAGTCTGTGGGCAATCCGTCCAACATGAATAGTTCTTTAAAATGAACGACATAATACTTACCCTTCTTATGCAGAATGTGGCAAGATTGGTACAGTTTTTTCTCGGTTTTTGAGGATATTCCAATCCTCGTTAAAGTTTCTTTTATTTTAAGAAAGTTTTCTGGATTGGGTAGTTCAACTTCAATAAAAGAATCAATCAAAATACTCATAACAATACTCCTTATTTACTAAAGTATTTAGATTTTTTTATTTATTGCTACCGCCAATATAAGTCAGTTTTTTCAAATGAGTTATATCTTCTTCAGTCAATAGGGTTAGGTACTCTTTAGCCCTAACTCTACTAACTTTATAATAATTCATAATCATCTCTTCCGATTCGTTTTCCTCAATCTTGTGCCACTTAGAAAATCTGTGTTTCTTTTTGACGCAATTATAAAGATAATCGTATTGCATCTTTTTTGATAGATGGTGAGACTGATTCATGGTGTTTGCACACAGCACTGTGTCTGCAAAATTAGAAAAAGAACGATTAACAATAAACGGATTATATTGTCTTTCCGTATCTTCGTTACCGTCTATCAGATTACCAGTTTTATCGTTTATACTCTTTACAAAATCAAAAGGATTCACTTTACACTCTCTATCATGCCTATCATATTATCTTCACAGTTTAATTTTATAATCAATCTTATTGGAATGTAAATCCAATCATTTTTCTTAATATCGTAGTATGAACGAAGTAAAAAAGAATCATATGCATTTATTCCATGATACCGATCTATTAGAGGAGCCTCAACATGATCTTTGGTTACGGATGGAATTTTGTGTTTAATTTTTGCAGAAATCTTTTTACCATTCAAATCTTCGTACACAATATCAATATGGCTTGGTGATATTTTATTCAATGCTTTATCAATAAAATCGCCCAAAACAACATCTGCTGCTCCGCTTAAATCAAAAATGTTTTGTACACTACTTTTAGTTTTTCCCCCGACAGCAACCTTTGAAGCAAAATAACTCTTTCTATCCTTAAGAAAGGCTTCTCTTAGTCCACTACACTCTTCAAGATATTCTTCATAATTGTATTTTTCGGTTATTGTTTCTGTTGAAGACGCTACCTTTTCTATGTCGTTATCAGAAAGTTTTGAAGAAAGATTTATAAGTTTTTGAAACGGATTGCTAGTATCGTTTTGATTCAGTTCTTGTATGATATTAAAACTAGAGTTTCCTACAGCGGTTTTATATTCCTCAATGAAATCAGAAATTTTATATTTCTTATTCATTTCGTGGAGTGCTATACTCAAATCGTTTAAACTTTTGATCTTGTGATTCATATCATTATTTATCAAAAGAGCAATCCGAGGCAAGCATCAAACAGCAAGCAACAAGGTTTAATTCTTGGTCAGCAACAAATGCCGCCTTGTATTGATACTCACTCAAGATGAGAATCGCTTGTGGGATAGAGCCAGGATTAACCTTGTCTTGCAGTCCATCATAAATTCTTCTAAATACAGAAGCGGGTTCTGCATCCGAATGTTCAGCAACCCACTTACGAATGTCAGCAAATGACTTCGCCTTCATCGCCTTTACAAGTTGGTCAATATCAACATCCTTGCCTGTAGCAAGAACACTAGAATTAATCGCTCCTGTTACAGAGTGACGCTGTATCGTATTGATGATTCTCTT
>Ga0181359_1000038_pt1 | contig 26215 bp, 34 predicted proteins | sample Fa13VDMM15SD_FD_141229 | JGI IMG/M metagenome (GOLD analysis project Ga0181359, IMG submission 141229) | Freshwater viral communities from Lake Michigan, USA - Fa13.VD.MM15.S.D | ecosystem: Environmental > Aquatic > Freshwater > Lake | place: USA: Michigan | collected 2013-09-24 | reverse complement strand
ACAAGCTTTAGATGAACAGGCTTCAGCTGAAGATAAAAACTTAAAATTAAAATCTGAAAATGTTATTGGTCCAACAGATAAAATTATTTGGGGACATCCTGCTATTGGTAAATCTTATGCAGCTAAAAAAGTTAAAATGATTGACTTTGATAGTTATAAATTAGGTATTAATAAAAAATATAATTTATATATAGCTCCAAATTTATCTGATACAGAATTAAGAACTGATGATAAAACAAGAGAAGCTAGAGAAAATTGGAGATATGAAAAACCTGAAAATGCTGAACTTTGGAATCAATTTATAAGAGATGCTTGGCAACAAGCTAAAAAAGATGCTAAAGAACAAGGAGCTATTTTATTTGCTTCTGATTTGTTAGTATTAAGAGAATTTGGCAATGAAGTAGATAAAGCATTAACAATGCCAGATGAATTATTCTTTGAAAGAAGTAAACAAAGAAATAATTTTATAGAAGGAGAATTAGGAACTAAAGTTTGGAAAAACAATTTAAATAAAGCAGTAGCTAATTTTAAAGAAAAGTTTGGTGAAGATAAAGTAATAAGTACAAATAAATACCTTTCTGATTTATTAGTAACACCAGGAACACAATTAGAATTATTTACTGAAGATATTTTTAACAGTTTGAATAGTAAGACTAACGAACCTATTAATGAAAAACTTGAAGAATTGTTGGTTAATTATTTGAAACCTTTTAATGTTAAATATAAAAATATAAAAGAATTGCAAGAAAGATATTCTGTTAATTCACTTGGGGCTGTAGATATTATTCAAAAAATAATTTACTTGTCAGATAACAGAGATATTAATACTTTTCCTGAAGAATTTTCACATGTTTTAGTAATGTTAATGGGAGAAGAAAATGAAACCATTAGTAATTTACTTAATACTATAGAATCTTGGAGCCAATATGAATCTATAAAAAACCAATATTATGATAAATATGGTAAAAATATTAAGAAAATAAAAGTAGAAGCCATAGGTCAGCTTATAGGAAAAGCAATTGTAAACAATTTTAAATCTCAAGATAAAGTAGAACAAGGTTTGTTTTCAAAAATTCTAGATGCTATCAAATCTTTATTTACAAAAATATCTAAAACAGATAAGTTACTATATGATATAGCTGATAAAATAGCTTTGGATATAATAAAAGGAAAAACTTTAGTTCAGATTCCTGAATTAAATGGTAGACAACCTATTAAATATGACCAGGCTGTTGGTGATAATAAACTGGCTAAAGAAATCATTGAAAAATATACAACTGAATTTCCATTTAAATTAACAGGTTCATTAGCTATATCAAAACAACAAGATATTTTCAGAAAAAAAGAAGAGCCTATACACGATTTAGATTTTAGAATTCCTTTTGAATATACTAGAAATAATACTACTAAAGATTTCTTAAATCAATTTAATCAACCTAATATTGAAATGGCGCATTTTGGTTGGGGTAAAAATGATTATAATACATATTCATTTTTTATGGTTCCTGAAGGATATACAATTGATAAAAGTAAAACAATAAGAGCAAATGATGGTTGGGTAAAAAATCCTTATTTAGATATAACTGTCTATGATTCTAATATGAAAGAAGTTAACCCTCTTGATTTAGTTAAAAATAAACTATTAATAGGAGTAGATTTTTTCTATCCTTTTACAACTGATAATGAAATTGATATAGATTTTTATGTTTCTGCCAGAGATGTTTATAAAGGAAAATTATCTTTATCTGAATTTCAAGAATCTTCAGAAGTATTTTTTCAAAGATTAAAAGATCAAAATGATTATATTATAAGTGATTTTACTAATTCAGTAGATACTAATTACAAAGATTTGTACTTTAGTGAAGAATCTTTTAATGAAAAATTTCCTAACTTTGCAGAACTTCAGCCTTTTGAGAAAAAGATTATCAATGACAATAAGGATGAAGAACTAGATATACAATGTAAACTATGATATGTGATGTAAAAACCCCTTTATCTCAAGTAGCAGATGCTATTATAAAAGGTAGAGTAGAAGAACTAGCTTCTGGTAAAGCTGATAATCAACAAGAGATTTTAAACAGGTTTCAATTATTTCAAAACTCTTTTGAAGTTAGATGGAAAGATGAATCTTTACTTAGAGATAAAAGAATACCTACTTTAAATGGTAAAGTTAGGGTTTATGGTGTTAAAGGTCAGGATGCTGATATTGAAAAATCATTTACTCTAGAAGGTAAAATGAATTTTGAAGCATTAAAAGGTAAAGAAAAAGCTAAAGAGATTTCTGAAGCTGAAGAATCTATCCTTAAAAAAGATACTGGTACTGCTGTACACTCAGTAATGGAGCAGCTAACTAAGTATTTTATTGCTAATGAGTATAAAGATAAAGTGTTGACAACTGATGCAGGAGCAGCTTTATCATTAGCAGAAATCAAAAAGATTATTAATCTTTCAGATAGAGATTTTAAAGTATTGTTTGATACCGCTAAACAGTTTATAACAGATGCTATTGAAACTCAAAATAAAATTGATCCTACTCAAAAACCTATAATAGTTGCTGAACAAATAGTTGGGGTTTCTGACCTAATGGGTACAGCAGATTTAATTATTGTTTATAGTGATAAAAGTGCTGACCATTTTGACTACAAAACTATTGTCCCTAAAAAAGAATACAGTGAATTTGACAAAGCTAGTAAAAAGTTTAAAGTTAATTCAATGTCCTGGATTCCATTTTACAAATATACAGACTGGAATTTACAGCTCCCTAAAACTACAGCTTCATTGTTAAAGACTATGGGGGTTACTACAGTTAGAAAAAGTAGAGTAATCCCTATTCAAGTTAATTTAAAAGTAGTTGATGGTAAATTAACTAATGAAATTAGACAAATTGAAACCTTTGCTACAGCTAAAGACTTTTTAGATCCTATTGCTATTCAAGAGAAAGCTTCTACACCTACTCTTGAATTACAGTTACAAAAACTTAATAGAATTAAACTATCTTTAATTAAAGACCTTGAAGCTATTAGAGGTACTTCCCCTAAAAAGGAAGCTATCAAAGAACATATAAATAGATTAACAATATCTATCAATAAGCTTCAAGTTAAAGAAGACAATACTTGGTTAATCAATGACTATGAGAGATTGGTTAAAAGATATGGGGAATTGACTGATGGTATTTTTACTAATCTATCTGATATTACAAATGAATCTTCTGAAGATAAATACTTAAATAAAGAAGAACATAGACAATTAATTTTAGAACTAGAAGCTTTTTCTGGGGTATTAGCTGCCACTAAAGATTATTATTTTAAACTAGGGTTACCTGAAGAAGAAATTAAAAAATGGGAGAGTAGACGAGTTAAACTACAGGCTAATGTTTTAACAATGGTTTCTTCTTTAAAAGATAGTTTGTTATCTAGACAATCATTTAATGTAACTAACTTAGAAGAAATAGAGAATGCTAGTGACGTATCTTTTTTAAATAAGTTGTTTGATACTTTTTCAGAAATCAATCATCCTGTTTTCAAAGAAGCTTTCTTTTTAATTTCTAAATATCAAAATGAAAAAAGACTGGCTTTACAAACTTTCAAAAATAAACTTAATGGTGTAGCTAAAGAACTTGAAGATTATTCTAAAGCATCAGGGTTGGGATTATTTGGAGCTTACAATAAGCTTATTAATAGAACTACAGGAAATCTTCATGGGAAGTACACAAAAGAATTCTATGAAGGTCTAAAAAAAAATCAAGAAGATTCCAACAAGGTTGAACTAGAAAAGACTTTTGAACTTAAAGAGGATGCTCAGGAAAAATATGATGCTTATGTAAAAAGAGTTACTGATATAGCAGGTTGGGATCTATCTAATATAGAAGATAAAAAGAAGTATGATACATTCAAACAAAACAATTCTTTAGAGTCTTTCTTATTTAGTAGTAGAGATATATGGAAGTATTATAAAATTAAACCATCTGCTGAAAATAATTTGTTTTCAGAAGAGTATAAAACTATTAAGAATACTCCAGCATTAAACAACTATTATAATTTCTGGAATGAAACTATGTCTGAATTTAGAGGTAAAATGGGTTTCAATGCATACTCAGATTTACCTGCTAATTTTATTCCTAATTTCAGAGCAGAAATGGTAGAAACATTGTTTAGAGATAATACTTTAAACTTATGGGAAAACATAGTTGATATGTTTAAAGTTAGAGAAGATGATTTTTCTTTTGGTACAGAAACTTATAAAGGTAAAATGGATATTGTTACAGGAGAAGTTCTCCCTGAAATCCCTAAATGGGGAATGACAGCTATCTACAATAAAGATGGAGTACTAGACAACAATCTTAAGTCTTATGATTTAACTAAAGTACTTTATACATTTGCTGAAGTAGCCCTTAACTATGAATCAATGGCTAAAATCCAAACTGAAATTGATATTTTAGGGGATTTAATTGCAACCAATGGTGTTAAACAAACTACTTCTGATGGAAAAGTAATAACAACTTTATCAGGAGCATATGCTAAAGTTACTGGGGAACAGCTAGATGTTGTTAGATTATTCAAGCAACATATATTAGCAAGTATGTATGGAGTTACTAATCAAGATAAAAATAAAGATGTTGCTAAAATGTTATTAGCTTTTAATAAAGCTTTGGTTATAACTAAACTAGCATTAAATCCTGTAACTCAAGTAGCTGCATCAGCTTCAGCTAAAATTAATCAATACTATGAAGGAGTTAAAGGTTATTACTACGATAGAACTAATATGAAAATTGCTGAAAAAGCTTTAGTTGGAATTCTATCAGGTAAGAATGAAATTGAAAAACTAGCCTTAGGGTATTTTGAATTTTCAGATAAGGGTACTAATATAATAGCTACTGAACTTCCTTCAAATAACATCCTTAATTTATCTCAAAGAGGGTTATCAATGATTGGCTTTAGAAAGGGTTCAGAATACATTGATAATTCTATTGGATTAGCTATGATGCAGAATTATGGGATAGATGAAAATGGTAACATAAAACGTATTAAAAATCTTAAGGATAAAAGAACATTGTCAGAAAGATCTAAAGTAGTTGATGGAAAGTTTGAAATTGAAGGATTGTCTTTAGATGGTTATACTCAATTTAGAAATATGGTTAGACAGGTTTCTAGAGGTATTAAAGGAGAATTAACTGATGGGGACATGAGAAATATTCAAATGACTACTTTAGGGAAACTATTTATGACTTTTAAAACTTGGTTACCAGATTTAGTTAAAGAAAGATTTGGTAGCATTAAGTATCAAAGTACAACAGATGCTATTGTTATTGGGAAAATGAATGCTATCTGGAAATCTAATTTGAAACCTGAACAAAAAAACTTTTTAGGGATTGTAACAGAAACTTCTTTAAACATTGCTAAATTATTATTAGATATTTCTACTTTTGGATATGCTAAAATGTTTACTGTTAATAAATCTAGAACTAGAGCTTTGTTAAATAAACTTAAAGAAGATAACCCTAATAACGAACAAATACAGAATTTTACAGAAGAAGATTTTATGGACTATATGAATGGTCAGATTAGAAGTTCTGTAACTGAATTGAGAGTATATTTAGCTTTCTTAACTTTATTAATGGCTTTAGGGGGAGATTGGGATGATGATGGTGAAAAAGATTATAAAAATAATTTAGTAGCTAGAGCTACATACAGAACTTTAAATAGAGTTAGACGAGAATTAGGTTTCTTTTATGGGAGTGAAGGTGTTTCTATTATTACTAAGAACTCAGTACCTGTTACAGATTTATTAGTTACTTCATTAGATTTAATTGAAAATACATTTGATGAATCCAGAGATGCTTTCTCTGGAGAAAATAATCCTAGAGATAAAGCAAATGTAGCACACTATTTTCTAAAAGTGTTTCCTGGAGGTAGACCTATAACAGATCTATTTGTTTTAGATGAAACTGCTGAGAAAAAAGAATTATAAAAAATAGCCCCAATTAAGGGGCTATTTCTTTAGTAAATTCTATCAATAATCATTGCTTTTTTGATAATAAGATAGATAATATTATCTCCAAATTTTTCATTAACAGTTTCTATTTTAGGAAACACACCTTTATCTAAATCATTAGTCATATCTGCAATAGATATTTCATGTTTTAGAAGAAACCCATCTAAAACCTTTTCTCTAGATAAACCAGATCTGTTACTACCTTGTTCAAAATTATGAAATACATTAGAATTTCTTCTGTATTCTTTACCTTTAACAATAAGTGTTTCTTTAATTTTATCTAAAGTGTCAGTAACTATAAAATTAAAATCTTCTTCACTCATTATTCAAATACTTTAACTTCTAATTCTTCTTCTTCAGCTAATCCAACAATGGTGTATTCACAACATCTACCTTTTTGATAGTTATAGTCTGTTGGGATAGCTGTTACATTCATAGGATTAACTTCTACATAAACAAAAGCATTACCTGAAAACCCTTTAGCATACTCATAGCCAGCAAAATGGAATCCTGTTGAACAACTATTTTCTCTATCAGGATCACAAAGGTCTCTATCCATAGAAATTACATCCCCAATAGATTGTTTTACTGATCTACTATGTGAATCTACAAACTGAGATTCAATTCTACCTTCAAGATAATCAATAAAGTATTGTCTTAAAGGATTACCAACAAAATGCCCTCTAGGATCTCTAACATTACCTTGTTTATCTAACTTAAGTCCATTAAATCTAGAATCATCTTTTTGTTCACCAACTCTAGTTACTTTTTTATAAGCAATAAAAGTACCTGTTGGTGTAATAGGAATTTTATTAGATTCTAGGAATTGGAACAATTCTGTTACAGCATCTTGTCTAGGGTTAGCTAAACAGTTTTTCCAGAAATTAATCAAATAATCAATTGGATAACCTTCTTCAACAAATTCCAATAGTTTCTTCCCTAAATATCCATAAATAGCAACAGATGTATTTTCTTTCAAATACAATTTTCCATCATCAGATAGTAACAATCTATCATCTTTAGTAGCAATCCATTTAATAGGGGCAATAAACTTTAAGAAATCTTCCAGAAATATTTGTTGTAGCTCCCCATAAGAATTATTAATATCACTGATCCTAGTTAAAATGTCTTTAGTCCTAGCATTAACTTGTAATACTCTAGGTTTAGTTTCACCTTGAATAAATAATGTTAATGTATTATTTGTTTTGATTGTAGCAATCATCTTTTCTTTATTTTTTTATTTTGCATTTTTTCAATATGCATATCTATTAATTTATTGTAAACAGAATTATATGCTGGATACAAATTATAATACTCTTTTGGGAATACAACTCCTATATTACGAATGTCTTGGATAATTCTTTCATTACTAAAGGCGTTTAATTTTTCCACATACTTTACAAAACAAGAATTTCTATACAAATCAGCATATAAATCAGTATCTGTAAACGGAGCTAAACATTCTTCAACTTCTTTTTTAAAAGTTACGTTATTCTTCAATAAATATTCTACGATATCTTTTTTGTTTTTAAAGTGTATAATCATAGAATTTATCCCAAGTTTATTCAATCCTCCAGTAGTTAACCTCATTAAATTAACTTTTCTGAACAATAGCTTTTCCCAACCATAATACAGATTTAAATCATTAGTTTCACCTTCTAGAAAATAGATCAAAGGTTTACTAGCATCTGTTAAATATGTATCTTTAAAGTCATCTACATTAGTAGAGTAAGCTTCTTTATTCCCAAGTTGTTTATAAAGTGTATATTTAATAATAGATCTATCAGCTTTCTTTCTAGGACCTTTAACAACAGGAGTTACTATATCAGATAATGGAGTTAGATACTTTATTAAAACATCATATATTCCCCCAACTTTATCTTTAGGGAGACTGTGAATAGTAGTACGCTCATCTCTGACATAAGAAGCTACATCATTAGAATTAATATCATCTGTATAACAATATAATTTATGAGTTAAGCATTGTTCTAATTTGAAAGTATTATACATTACCTGTTTACCATAATATTTAGTAGAACACCTAACAATATTAATATTCATATATTCACTTAAACAATAACCTTCAAAGGATAATTCTGATTCATCAATATTATAACTCCTAACAACATGAAGAAGCTCAATTAGATTAGTTTTACTATCAATTAATAATTGAACATACTCTAAGATTTCCTTTCTAGCTTCCGCAACAATTTTATCATAGTTATCAGAACTAGTAGTATTAATATCCAAAGCTTCCCTAGAAGCAGTAGGGTTTAATTCTCCAATATTGAATTTAAGAATGATATATTTAGAAAAATGTTTACCTCTAAAGTCATATGGAATATTACCTAACAGTACTTGTTGATGACCAGGATTACCATAATTAGAAGCATACCAACTATCTTTTAATATAATAAGTCTTCTACCCTCATAACTAATTTCTGGATATACAACATTTACATTTTTATAATCTATATTCTTAAACCAGCATAATTGTTTTTGAGCAGCTTCTTTAAATCTAGTAAAATCATAATGATCTTTAACAGGAATAATAATTTCAGTTCCAGATTCTTCGTTAGAAGGTTTACTATAAATTAAGTTGCATTCAGGAACATTATCTGTATTTAGAACTAAAGCATATAAATACTCAGTTTCATCATTAATTGTTTTTACTGTATAAGCATCGGTGTACTTAAAAGGAGACTTTGAACCAATCCCAAATCCACCAATCTGTTCATTATCTGTATCTTTGGTACTTTCTCCTAGGTTGCAGAATATATCATACATTCTACTTTCAGAAATACCAACCCCATAATCTTTAAAAATAATAGTGTAATCATCTCCATTTAAAGGATCTTTTTCTACAAATGTAATTTCTACATTTTTATCAGTATTACTTTCTTTATTAGCATCTAAGGAATTAGAAGCTATCTCTCTCATAATACTACCAAATGGATCTGAATAAATACCATCCAATAGGATTTTGAATATTTTACTTACATTTTTAATACCTACAGTTTTAGATTGAAAGTCACTAGACTTCTCTAAAACATTATCTTTAGCTTGTATAATCATAATTTAACATTAAATTATACGCAATAGGGTATAAAATACTAATCTAATAGTAAATTATACCCTAACGCATATAAAACTATTTATCTACCAAAAAATCCAGTATTAGAAGTCTTACCTTCTTTTACAGATTTACTGTAGCCTCTCATACTTTCGGACAATTTATCAAATACTTCAGCTGTACCAGCAGAATTAGTATTGTAAACTACAGTGTTAGCTGCAAATATCCCTAAATCTTTAGCTGCTTCTTTAACTACTTTAGGGTCACCCCCTCCAATAAAATTAATCATCCAACCTTCATCTCTTTTTTTAGAAATTAAAGCGTTAATTTTTTCTGTAGTATATTCTCTAGAATTATTTTCTTGCCCATCAGTAAAAATATTAAATACTACACTTGGGTTTTGAATTTTATTACTTTGAATATAATAAGCAGTATTTTCAATTGCATACGCAATACCATCATTCAATGCTGTAAAAGATTGAATAGGGTTGTAATTAATCAATTTCAATGGCTGACTACTAAAAGAATAATGCTTGTTATTATATTTACCAAACATACTTAATCCCCAAAACATTGGATCTTCATTTTCAGAAAGTACATCTTTAATAATGTCATCCATTCCTGTTACAATAGAATCTACCATATTGTTACTTGCAATACTAGCACTATCATCAATAACAAAAATATTAACTTGTGTTAATTTCTTAGAAACTTTCTTTGTTTTAGCTTTAGTTTTAACAGGTTCTACTGCTTTTGATAGAAATCTACCTTTAGCATCTCTTGGTTGTTTTTCCCAACTCATTTTGTTTAATATTTAACATTGTTCTTCTGTGATGATTATGTCATCTATATTCAGCCCTTGAAACGAAAGTTTATTTAAAATCTGTTCTTTTAAACTATCTAACATTGATTCATTAATGTTAAACACTTTAGCTTCTTCCTGACTAACTAATTTACTACCTATACTTAAAAAGTACCCTAATAAAAGTCCTTTGTGGGTAATAATTTTAAATCTATAATGTTTCATTTTCCCGTTGACCCAAAGCTACCTTCACCTCTGTCAGAAGAAGATAATTCTCCTTCTTCAAATTCAATTTGTGGGTATGGTAAAATAATTAGTTGTGCAAATTTATCTCCTACTTGATACCCAAAAACTTCTGCATCAGTTAGAAAATTTGCTTTTATACTTCCTCTATACCCAGAATCAATTACACCAACAGAATTGCTTAATAAAGCATTGTTTTTATAAACACTACTTCTAGGAAATATTAATCCTACATACCCTTCAGGAATTTCAACAGCAATCCCTGAATCTATTTGAGCAATGTCAGTATCATCTGTAGAAAGAATATGTATGTCAACAGCAACTAAATCCATTCCTGCATCTCCAGGTTTTGAATATTGAGGAATTACTGCATTTGGATGCAGCTTTTTAATTTTTACTTTCATTTGAAATCTTGATTAAATTTAGATAAAACTTTATCTCTAAGTTCTGTATAATTGTTTACTTTTTTAGTAAAAGCTACCTCAATATCAATAAGTTCTTTAGTAGCTACATTAGTAGTTTTAATAATGGTAAAATCAAGGGGTAATCCTTGATTGTAAATTACCCCTTGATAATAGCTTACTAATTCTGAATAATCATAATTAATAATTAATTCCATATAACCATCTCCCAAAAGAATTAACTTTATCTAACTCCTTTTTTAATCCTGCAATAACAGTTCTATCAGCTTCAGATTTCTTTCTAAGGATTTCTAAATCTCCTCTTTGTCTACCTAGTAAACTATTAGCATCAGCTAATTCTTTTTTAAGTTTAGCAATATCAGCATGTGCATCATTTTCTACTTTTTTTACAGCTTCTAAAACTAGTGTAGTAACCTCAGTTTTAGGGACGCAAGTTGCACAAGATTTTTCTGTTAAAGATTCTTCTACAGCTACAGTAGGTTTTGGTTTTCTATTATTTTTATTTGGATTCATTATCAATTAATTTAAATTGTTTGAGGATAGTTTCCTCAATATCTTTTATTTCTAAAGCTGTTTTTTCTGCATCAATATTAGAAAATAAATGGACATCCCAAGTAATTTTTAATGTTGATGGATTAATTCTAGCTTCATATTTATTATCTACTATTACAGGATAATACTGCACTTTATCTAAAATATTTATCTGGAGACTCATTTTTAATTTTTTTAATTTCTTCTAAATGTTCTTCATCTAAAATATCGTTTAACTTATATTTTTTAGAAGCTTTAGATCTTTTTTTCTTCTCCTCTGGACTATCCTTAAATGTCTTTCCCATTTAATATATCAATAAATCTTTGTGGGAGATAAATGTTTTCATCCTCCATAACTTCTCTAAACATCCAAGCAATATCTTCTGGTTCATAGCCAGCTAATCCACATCCAATTTCAGTTACATAAAACTTTAATTCAGGATGATAGTCAGCATACATTAAAAACCTAACAACATATTGTTGAATAAATATAATACTTAGTGTGCTAACCTTCCAGTTTTTAGTTGGGATAGCAAATGATTGACCTTGTGGACCAAATCCTTGACCAAGTACTGCTCCAAACTTATCTAAAGCAGTTTTAGCTGCCCCAGCTCCATGAATGCCAGCTTCATTACTCCCAAAAACAAATACTTCATTTGGTTCTAAAAATTCTATATTATCAGGTGTTATTCTCATAGTTTTTTATTAAATTATTACACAACCATCTGCACCACAAGCTACTTCTCCTACTAGATCTGTAGTATCATCATCTTCAGTAACTAAAGATAAATCAATAGATGTCAGTTGACCTACAAGTTCATTATACTGTTCTTCTGTAATATCCTCAAAAGGAGCTTGTGAATAGCTACCACCATCAAATGGAAGTACAGATAAACCATTATAGAATTCTTTGTTATCCCACATCCATTGTCCTACTACTTCCCATTCATCCATTTCTGATACACGATTTATAGCAGTTAAATCATAATTATTATACATTCTATTCTTATCAATAGAAATAGTAGCACTGACATTATGTGTATTATCACCATAAATGTGTCCTGGTTTAATCCAGTCTTGAGATACCTTCTTAACTCTCTCTAATGTATCTATAGCAGTCTCAGTTCTTATTACAGAACCAGCAGGTGCTTTAATAGGAATTTCAATTACTGCTGAATTAGGAATTAACAAATGGTCTTTAATTAGATTAGGATGATTAGCTGCTAAGTACTTATAAAGATCTTCTGACTTAGACATTTGCATTCTTCTGATATAATAATCATTATGCCAAGCATGAATACCACTAGCAGTCCCTAATACACAACTAGTTGTACCACTAGGTTTAACGCAAGTAATTCTAGCTGCTCTATTAATCCCTAAAGTTTGACTAATCTTAATATTAATTAATTCAGCAATTTTAGCAGCTTCAGTAAGGTCATATTTAAATACTTCCATAGAAGCAATACCAGTCATACCAATACCAACTAAAGCATCTTTCTCAGTAGTCTTTTTCCAAATAGGTCTCAAGTAATGGAAATCAGTAAATCCTGCTTGCAAAGTACCAAAGAAAGCTGCTGCTGCAACTCTATTATTTAAATCTTCTTGTGAAGTAACATCAGACACATTAACTTCACATAAATTACAAAACTGATAAGGTCTTAATGCAATCTCACAACAAGGGTTTGTACCCCAATCAGGATTGTTAGTAAAGTAAATACCAGGTTCACCAGCATGGCTAAGCTCAATCTTCTTCCATAGATCTAAGAAAAACTCTTTAGTTACTCTATGTCTTACAAGTACAGCAGAGTTATTAGCTCTACCACGTTGGGGATTAAGTTCCCACCAATTACCAAACTTACAAGTTAACATCTGCTCATCATCAGCAGAAAATAAACTAATAAGGGCGGCTCTACGAATACCACCTGCAAGTACTGCATCTGCAATATGACAGACAATATCGTGAACTTCAATTGACGATAGTTTGTTCCCATCTTCTTTTTTATCTAAAATTTGTTGAACCTCAAATAGACATTTTTTCAAAGGATCAGGTCCAGGTGCTTTACCACCAGCAGTAATCAATCTAGCACCCTTATGTCTAATATCACTAAAATCAAATCTTGGGAGAGTATTTCTATACCCTAAATAGCTTCCTAGTAGATGTTTAACAGCATCAGCCCATCCTTCAATTGAATCACTAATCAAGAACTTTTGTCCCTTTTTAGGTTTTCTAATTTCAGGTAGTTTCTCAATATGTTTAAACTGTACAGAGTAACCTACTCCTGTACCACCTAGTAGTAAGAACATAATCTCACCAAAAGCTCTGTAATCATCAATAGGAAGATAGCAACAATTGTAAATTCTAGCTTCATTCTTTTGAATAGCAGGACCTGCAAATTGCAATGCTCTCATTGATGGAAGAATTTTTTTATCAAAAATATAATTCCCTTGACTTACTATTGTATCAGCTAAAGATGGGTATTTATCTACCATCATTTGCAAATACCTAAATATGATTTCATCGTAAGTTTCTCTTCTCTTGTTTTGTGGTAAATACTTTGCATATTTATTAAATGTTACCACATCACTTAATGTACTTAATCCTATATCCATAATTTTTTTTAAAAAAACCAGTCTTCCTACCTGTTTATAACTGGGTATAACCTGCTTATATTAATAGGTACAGGCTAATTTTGTACTTAAATAGGCATTGGAATATTAATAGGTACTCCATTGACTATTACAGCACACGCTATAACTGGTTTTCTTGAATTTTCTTTACCATATGCAAAAGCATATTTCCCATGATCTATACCACAGCCTACAGTAACCCCAAATATTAAATCCTTGTAAGAAGCTAAATATCTAGTGTTACATACAGTATGTAAGTGACCTATTACAGTAGATTGTCTGTTCTCTCTAGCAGTATTAATAGCTGCCATTTCTCCAGATAATCCTGTCCCATGTTGGAAAATAACCCCATTAACTATATGCTTGAAATCCCATTCCCAAGTAGGAGGACTTTGCAATAGTTCTTGATAAGTTTTTAACCAACCTTTAGGGAGACCTGAAGTAAAAGCTTTTCTAAATGGTAATGCATCATGATTCCCAATACAGATTTTAACATTTGGAAATGTATAATACCACTTTTTACAAGCAGCTAATGCAGCATTAAATTCATTTCCAGCAGATAATCCATCAGGATCTTTATCATGATAACTAACAGCATGATTGTCTGTTAAATCTCCAATATGTATTACAGTACCACAATCATATTCTTCTTGAGTTTTTCTACAAAAAGCTAGATAACCTTCTTTAGTAAAAGGTTCGTGAGTATCCCCTATAATTAACACATTGTCAGGATCTCCATCAGTATAAGGTTTCAACCCTTCATCAATACTAATGCTTTCATCCTTAATATATTTTTTAGCTAATCTAATAACTTCTTCATTAGTTTCACCAGTTTGTTTAGAAACCCTGTTAAAAGGTTCTCTAACATATGAAGGCTTAGCTTTTAAGAAAGCAACTACCTTCATTATTCTTTGATTATTATTCATATTTTACCATTTAATAGGATTTCTCCCTTGGTTGACCAACAACACATTAGTTTTGTTAAAACAATCATCAAACTTCCAACTTCTATTTTGCCTACAGGCATAAGCTGGGTGTTCCAGTTCAATAATTGTGTGTCTATGGTCAATCATCGGTGTTATACTTTGGGCTTCTTTGCCTGCTAAGATATAAATAATATTATAAGGATGCAAATTCAGTAGTTCAATAATCTTAGCTGTAAAAGTTTCCCAACCTATATTCTTGTGTGATAAAGGAAGGCTTTTTTCAACTGTTAATATTCTATTTAGTAACAAAACTCCCTGATCAGATAAATAAGTTAAATCTGATGTATAATCTAAATTTAACCCATCATAACAACTGTCTTCAATTGCCAATAAAATCTGTCTTAGAGATGGGGGTACTAAAGTATTTTCTTTAACAGAAAAAGCTAATCCATCAGCTTGCCCATTAAAATATGGATCTTGTCCAAGTATAACAACTTTAGTATCAATATAACTAGTGTTAAAACATTTGAACAAGCTTTCTGATTTTGGATATATCTCTTTTAACTTTCTTTCACTTTTTATAAAATTAGCTAATTTTACAAAATACTCTTTATTAAATTCTTCACTGAGAAGATTCTTCCAATCCTGTGTCATTAATTTTATATTTGTCTAAATAAGTTTCATGGTTATCATCAGGAATTGATGTATATTCTGCATCATGTGGTAATCTAACCCATTGTGATTTATGGACAGCAGATGAATTCAAAAACTCTTCCTCTATTTGAGTTTTCTTCCATTGTTGTTTATACAAAGTCCCTGAAATATTATTTTTATTATCATCAGGTTTTCTAAGATATAAATCAGGATCTAGTTTATGAAACTTCATAATGATTTCTTTATGACGCTCTTTTATTTTAGAAAACTTACCATTTCTAAAATTAGTAATAGCATCTACATATTCATCATCAAGTTTAAATACCATCATCCTATGATATTTATCAGGATCATAAATTTGTACAAATTCAGGTAACCTACTCATTTTGTCTTCAAAATTTTGAAAAATTGGATGTGGGCTAAATTTGTATAACAAAAATAAATGCTGATTTAATTCTGGAAACTCTTCACACTTACTAAAAACATTGACAAAATGATTAGTAGGAAAGTTTATATCACTTTTACTAAAAAAACTATCGCAGTTTAACTTACCATTATTATGTAAAAACGGTAACAAATACCCTATGGTTTTATTCTTATCTCCAATCTTCCAACTCATATACTTAATTTATTATAATCCAGATTAACAAACTCTGGATTAAAGTCAATATCTTCTTCTAACATTTTTAGAAGGATATAACTCTTATAGAACTCTTTTATACCTTCATATTCACCATAATGTTTAATATATTCTTCAAATACTATTTCTCTATAATTTTTTGTAATACTGGTTTCAAAGACCTTTTCTATATATTTTTCTCCCTTTTTAGGGATGCCACTAATTCCATCAGCAGTATCTCCAATAATCATTGATTTCCAAAATGTTATATCAGCTTCTATAATTCCTGTATTAACCCATTCATGAGTTTTATAATTATAATGCTTTCCAGCAATATTGTATACAATGTCTTTGTCAATGGCTGCTATAATAACTTCAGGATCTCTTTTCTTAAGGATAGATACTGCATCATCTGGTTCAAATTGATCTACTTCTATAAATCCCCAGTAATCAACTAAATGCTGTTTAATTTCCTTTAAATAAGGAGGGTAAACTACACCGTCTCTGTTACTTTTGTAATCAGGAAATAACTCTTTTCTAAAGCCCCTACCTTTTCCTACAAAACCTAAATATTGTTTAGCTTTAGTATTAATAAGTATTTTACTAACTAGATTGTTAACATTTAGTATAACTCTATCATAGTCAATATCCCAAGCTTTAAAAACAGTATTCCACCCACAAATAAAACATATGCTATCTCCATCAATTACTAGTTTCATTTACTAACATTTTGATAGTTTCCTCACATTGAGTTTTATTACAAGGAACAAATATTCTACAAGTAGGGTTATTTACAGATAACCATAGTTTAAACAGTTTAAAAACCAATCCCCAACGCTCATTAGGATTTCCTTTAGTTTCAACAACCCATTTAGCTTTAAATAGATCATCACTATCTGTAAAATCTGGAGTATAAATCATTTTTCTTACAGATTTAGATTCCATTATAAAAGTTTTTGAAGACTTTTTATTAATCCAGATTTCATTTTCAATTTTAAAAGGTTCTAATAAAGTAGCAAACACTTTTTCATAAAAGAATGTTTTCCCATAAACAAATCCATTTTCAGTAAACAGATTGTACATAGTTTTTTCTAAGTAACTTTGGAATTGAATTCCATCATGGATAACTTTCTGAGCATTACCTACTTTATGGTTCTTTTGTTTAGCTACTCTAGGTTTTTTAGCCCTTCTTTCTGGGGGAAGTTCATTTTTATTTCTAGTAGTAGTCCTTTTACTTCTCATAGTTTCTTATAAGAATTGCTTTCAAACCCATCAATAATAGACTGAGCTACCCCAATTTCATCCTGTAAAATTGTTGGGATATAACAAAGTAATGCTGTAGGTTCTGTAATTTTATAAATCCCATAATTAGTTGGATGCATATTAACATTAGGATGTCTAATAGGATCATTAAACCCAAGTCTTTCAAACTTTGGTGTTTTAGGATTAGCTTCTTTTTTAAAATCAACAATTACATAATCTTTCATTTTTGATTGTATTAATATATTTTAGCATAAATTCAATTTCTGCTATTTGCCCTAAGATTCTAACATCTTCAAGAGCATCATTTGTAACCACCCCTGAATTAGAATTTAATAGTTTATCTAAAATTCTAAGGCGTGACTGTAGGTATTCTTCTAATTTTTCTTTCATAATAAAAAGAATAAAAGGGGGATTTCTCCCCCTATTATTTAGGCTGTAACTTCATCTACTACTACTGGAGTAGCTAGTACTGGAAGATCAAATACTGGTTCAATAATGTAAGAAGGAAGATTTTCTTTTTCTGTACGTTGTTTAACCATATTAAAACCTACCATTACTTGATAAAGTTCTTGTGGGGTAATCCCATAATGTTCAGCAATAGCAGTTCTATTGTAACCTTGATTTCTCAAAGCCCCTAGTTCTGTTTGGCTAATTCTAATTACTTGTGGGGTAATAGTGGCAGTATTTGTAGTATTTTCTTGGTCAAAATTATAATTCGGTTCCATATATTAAATTATTTTTAAAATTGTTTATTATGTTCTGAGCTGTGTCTACTCCTTTAAAGTAAACAAGATCAGATATGTCTTTTATTGATGCTGATAATTTTGGTATTATAAAAACTGGGAGTGCGAACATATTTGAATAACATTTCATAGATTTAACTCCCTGTTCATCATTGTCATAGTTAATTACTATATGCTTAAATCTACTTTTCAGTAGAAGTAAACAGTTTTCGGTTAGGAATATAGTTTCACTTCCAGGATTACAAGCATTGAATCCAAAAGATCTCCATACCATAGTATCTTTTCTACTTGAAGTAATAATACAGTATTCTCCTGTATTCTCTAACTGATTATAACCTTCGACTATTTGTTTTGGCATACAACTATCCCACTTATTCTGCTTAGATGCATATGGTCTTAAGATCTTACGGTAACCGTTAATTTCTTCATATGAATAAGCTGGGTCAAATATATTGTTTTTATAGTCATAAGCTAAATCTAAATAATCGTTTGCATTAACTCTCCAATAATAATCTAAGGGTTCAACTCTATAAAAATCTAGCAATTCTTCATTCAAGTTATAGTCACGCCAATAAGTATCAGTTCTGTTCCAATCTCTTTTCTTTTTTTTAAGAGAATATTTAGTTCTAATACCTTTAAATGTATCGGCTTTACCTATATAGTTTAATGAGGGTATTATACTTTTGTTATTTATAGTCTTTATAACACCAAAATCATTAGCAATTATCCTAAGAACTTCATTGAAATATAAATCTATTTTATACTGAGCTTTATATTTTGCTTGTATATAAGCAAAACAATCATAAGTTTCTCTAGTCCCATTATCATGATAAATTAATTTACCATTGTTATTGTATATTTTACAAGATGGGGTACTATCACTTCTGAATTCAGATGAAAACAGTTTATTTTCAACAAAGTTCTTACAATAATATTTAAATATTTGATACTCTGTAACTTTTTCTAAAAGTTTTTCTTTAGTAATTCCTAATGTATCAAACATTGTATTTTTTTATTAAAATCCTGCTGAAGTATCTGAACTTCCAAATGTATCTACATCAGGAGCAATAGGGATCATTTTTTTAACATCCCACTTACTTTCAGGGTTAAATCTTAGTTTAGTTTCAGCAAGTACAGGTTTCTCACAACCTTCAGTCATAGCTTCTGCATAAGGAACAAAAGCTACTTTCAAATTAGCAACAGTAATAATTTTACCTGCTTCTTTAGTACTTTCTTTCTCTTCCCCAACAAATTTGTATCTAACTACCTTCCCTTTAACAATAGGATTGATAGCATCAACAAAAGCTTCTAACTGAGCTTGAGTAACTGCAATATCATCAGAATCAGATTCTGGGACAGGCAATGTTGTAAACATAACTGAAGAAGCTTGTTTTCTTGTAGTCAAAGCATCTAGAAAATGCAATACTGAAGTTACCCAGCTAACATAGTTAGAAATTTGTTTTCCAGTTCTATCAGTTCTAACTCCTTGAGAGAAAGACTCATACTGGCTTCTAGAAGTTTTTTCTGCATCACCACCTTCAGGATAAAAAGTTCTAACCAACATTGGGTTTCCGTTTTTATCAATTTTAATTGAAAAACCATCAAATACTAGTTTTTCGTTAATTCCTGCTTTAATATAATTTCCACCTGTAGATACAGGTTCTTGTACTGTTTCAAAAAAGTTCATTCTTAATTTATTTGTTTTTGTTACTCTAATAGAGTAGATTTTTAGATAAATATTTTATCCCAATAAGAAACTAAATTACCATCAACTAGTTCAGTAATAATAATTTCTTGATTTTTTAGATGCTCTGGTCTAGCACCACAAGTAATTTGATCACTTGTTTTAAAGTTAATTTTGACCTGATTTTGAGTCCTGTAAAGCAAACCAATAGCATCTGCTTTAGAACAGATTAAAGATTTAAGTTTACCTGACAAATCAATATCAACAGCACTAACTTCTTTCCCATTAGATTCTACCATTTTATCAGTCAAATGTCCTACTAAAATGATACCACCTTCTTCAGGAACCAGTGTTTCAATGTAATCTATAATTTTAAAGAAAGCTTCCCTAAGATATAGATAACCTGCACCATTAGGTAGTTTGAGTACATTATCCCCTGTAAAAGATTTACCCATAGGTGTATCCATATAAAGCTTTTTAGCCAACCCTAAACACATATCCTGTAATGCAGTAACTGTATCTACAGAAATATATTTATAAGGTCTACCTTGCTTTATAATTTCTTCACCAACTTCTTTTAAGTAAGCCAATGAAGGGATTTTAATTTTTAAAGCTTCAACGTAATCAGAACCATTCTCGAAATCTAAAATTAAATTATTCTCTAGCATTGATAAAGCAGTTGTTTTACCTGCTTTAGGTTTACTATAAATAACAGTTCTTTTAGGATTGTCCCTGGTTATTGGTATTTTTGATGTTGGTAACATTATTATTTACAAATTGTTTTAAATCTTGAACAACTTTAGTATATTGTTCTATATATTCTGCAATAGTAGAAGCATCAACTAGCTCTGTAGCTAATCTATTTAATACTATTGAAAAATCAATCAAAGGGTAGTATCCAATAACATCTTCTTTGATACCCTTTTCACCAGTGGGAATTCCCCCTAGCTTATCTAATTTATCATATTCTTTTAAATGAATTAAAGTCCAACAATATTGATCTTTAATCAATTTAAAATCTTTATATAATAATTCCATTACAAAGTATTTGCTAGTTTAATAACTCTATCAATCATTATTCTATGCTGAGCTTCCATATATGCTTGAGTTCTTTCATCATTCCCATAATGAGGAAACATATGCAACTCAACACTTCCAGTTAGTTTATCAAACTGTTGTTTATTTATAGTCTCTGTAACATACTTTGGAACTGTAATTTTAAGGTTTAAAATATCAACAATACATCTAATTCTTTGAATAGTATCTGTTGATGTATCTCCTAGCAAAGGAACTCTTAATGCTTCCATTTTAGCCTGAGCTTCTTGAAATGCTTTAATATTCTGTTCCGTCATTTGTTCTTCTGTTAACTGCACTTCTGCATTATTTTCTTCTTGCATGTTTATTGTTTATATGTTAAGGTTTCCCTTATTTAATTTTAGTCATAAAATTGTTTTGCTTCTTGAGAATTAGCATCTTTAGGGAGTTCTATAAAACTACCTATTTCTGGTTTAACGTAGATTGGGATAGCAATATTGTCATCAGCCAATCTGTTTTTAATAATCTTCAAAATTACTAATTTTCTTTTAAGTCTACTAACATCATAGCCTAATGAACTAGCCATATCTAATTTAAAAGGAGACATAAGCCCAATAACTACATCAGCATCTGTATAAGGATTTCTACTATCCTTAAAGTCAGACTTCTGAGGAGATAAATCTACCCCTTTAAACTTAGACCTTTCTACACTACTTAAGCCATCGTTAAATTGCTGTAAATAAAATATACTGAGTTTAAATACATTCCTCAAAAATATAGAATATTCTGACATCTTGTCTATATTTTGTTTAGTATCAAAACCTCTTTCATCTTTCATTAAAGCCAAGTGGTCAATAGCTGCAATAGTTATTTCATCAGGATCATTTGGACTATATCCAACAATCCTTTGTTTTTTTACACCATTCTCATCTTCATAAGGTTCATATAATAATTTACCTCTAGACTCAAAGTGTTTAAATAATTCATTCCTAATCCCTGTAGGATTTATAGGCTCAAAAACAAAATTAATTCTAGAAAACATTTCTTCAACTTCAAGAATACAACTATCAACTAATTGCTGTTCATCTTCAGTTAAACTCATCTCTTCAATATTATCTTTAGTTCTAAGACCTTTAATCTTTTGTGGGGGAATTATTTTTCCATACTTATTTGCTACTGCTCTAGATAACCAATTACATTTTTTAGTTAAAGCATCTATCTCAAATGAATAGTAAAAAACATTAATTTTTTTACCTTGAGCAATAGCATCTTCAATAGCACTAGATATTATAAAATCTAACAATGTAGTTTTATAAGTACCTGAATCACCGCCAATTAAAGTATAACAGGCTTTTTGAACACCAAATATAAAGTTATTTAGTCTTTTAAAACCATTAGATAATCCTTCATAAGCACCATCAACACCTTCTTTAATTCTGTTTTTTAATTCCATTAGATAGCATCATATTTTTCTATTTCTTCTTCAATTTCCAAATCACAATATTTCTCCCAAGTCCTTTGATTAAACCAAGTTTTAATATCTTGTTGGAATTGCTGACTATTACCTTTTTCTCTCATTTGTAATTCCATTTTAAGACCTTTTAACATTTTAGATGCTACATCAGGATTTTTCCTGACATAATAATTAAATTTACTTGTACAGTAACTATAATCACCAGTATCATGTTTAACGGCTTTTAGTACCCTAGTTCCTATTTTATGAGGATATGAGTCATAAATGGTATCAAATGGAGTTTTTTGAGGTATTAGTTTTCTAGCAATTGAATCAGAAACAGCATTAAATTGTAAATATCCTTTGGATTCTAATCCTTCAATATCTACATCAGGGAGTTTGTATAACACTTTATATAAATAAAATAAATCTGTCATACTAACTCCCAGTTCCAAAGCTAATTCTTTACTTATTTCCATAAATCTGTTTTAAAAAAGCCAATCTATTTTTACCACCTTCTGTTAGATTATTACCCCCTTTTGAATTTTCTTCCCAATTTGATCTTGAATCATGAAAATCTTGTAAAGTACTCCAAAATTCATCTTCATGCCCTTTATAAGATTGTTTAAAAGGTATATAATTATCAAAACGGTCACTCAAATCATAAAGATCACCAGGATTATCATAAAGTATGCTATCTAAAGCTTTCTTTGTTAAGCATCTACCAACTGCACACATATTACCATCTTCAGTAATATATTCACAATTGGTATGTGAGTTTATTCCTCTACTATGAGTTCTGTAATACCTTACAGTTTCATCAATAATTTGTAGTTTAGTTTTCATATTTTATTAATCATTATAACTATATTCAGCTTTTTCTTCCATATAAGTATCGTAATCATATTTTTCATTAAAATATTCTTCAACATCTTGTATATTAGTAACTTCTACCTCATACATATCTTCAATCAAAGCCTTCATTTCTTCAGGGGTTTTAGGGGCTGTTGCAGGATCACAATAATCTCTTATCCATCCCATTGCTACTCTTAAGTCTGTTGTTGATAATTTTGGTTTAGCCATTGTTTATATAATTTATTTTAGTTTCTGGTACAAATGCTAGTGAAGATTTATTCCAATCTTCATCTACTGTATTTTTAACACATAATACGTCAATTTCTGCTATTCTACTCCCATCAATATTCATAACCCTTAGTACCCTTTGAATAGCTCTTTCTTCAACAGAATTTAGTTGATGAACTATAGAATGTTTTAGATCTGAAATTGTTACACCCATATCTACCATAGAAATGGTAGCTAGTTTGTTAATTTTTTTATCTTTAAATCTGTTAAGATTATCATTCTTGGCTTGGCTATGGTAAACACTTCTACAAAGTTTGTTGGCTACTTTAGTTAAAGCAGTAAATACAAGAACTCTCTTTTTACTCTTAATTAATGATTTAGCTAAAGCAATTTTATTCTTTGATGAATAAATTAATCTAGCTCTTAATCCCGCGTAATAAAGTTTAATCTTTGCATTATTGATTCTCTTAAAATAATCCATATTTCTACTAAATATTTCATAAGCTTGTTTTTCTGTATATAATTTACCTTTGAATTCTACATCTAGTTCTTTATCATCTAACTCACAATAGTGTACAGTTATTTTATAATCACTAACAATAGAATCTCCAACAGCATCAATTACATCATATCTAAATTTTTCTTTAACCCCAAGTTGATATAACCACTTATCTTTAACTTTTTTCCCTAATGTACCTGTAATAGCACATATAGGTTTTTTAGCTTGTTTAAAGTATGAAATTTCAGTTTCTGATAGAGAATGACACTCATCTTTAACTATCAAATCATAAGAGGTTAAATCAACCTTTTTTACAGAGGTTTTTAGAATAATATCTAGTTCTCCTGTATAATTCCATTTAATGATTTCATCTTCCCATGTTTTCTTGATAGTATCAAATGGAACTATAATCAAAATCTTTAAATGTTGAATTGGTAGTAGAGCTTGTAAAATACAATAAGTTTTACCAAACCTAGGAGATGCAACAAAAATACCTGAATATTTGTTTGTAATTATGCAATTTATAAGCTCTTGTTGCTTTTCTTTTCTTTTATCAATCATAGTTCCAATGTGCAATCATTTGCATTTTTAAGTTTAAATTCATATATTCTTTTTATTAATTCTAAAAATTGATTATATTCTAAATTTCTTTTAGCTTTATTGCAATCTTCGCAACAAGGAACGACATTGGTTATTTCATAACCTTTGTTAGAATCAAGCCTATCTACACCATTAAAATATATTCTTGACAATCCTTGTCTGATTTTACTTCTATCCATTCTACATTTATTAGGTTCTAAATTGCAATAATGACAATTTGAAGTAACCAACATTTTAAATTCAGAAAATGTTAATTTAAAATCCCATTTTTTAATTTTACATTTTGCTCTATAGTTAGAAAATAAAATAGAACATTTACCTTCTATAGGGTCTGTGTATTTTACACAAGCTGTTTTAGCCCATTCTGATAATTTGTCTTTTCTACATTTTGAACAACAATAAGTATTTCTTGATTTTTTAGATTGTAAAAGAGAATATTTAGGAGCTGATTCTATATTACCACAAAAACATTTATATTTATAATAATAAATATTTCTTTCATTACCTTCTTCAACTCTATCGAATTCTATTACTTTTACTTTCCCTATTATAGTTCCAATAAATTCTTGATGTTTAATTCTGTTTTCGTATACTTTCATATTTAAGATATTTTATATATTTATATAACTACAAATATATAACAAATATCTTAAACTAACAAATTATTTTTATCAGAAACCATTCCCCAAGCTTCTAAAGTATATTTAAAAGGAGAATTTGGAATATTTTCTATCAAATATAGCATTGTATTACTAATAGTTTGAATTTCTTTTTGACTATGCTCACTATTCCTAAGCTTTAGAAAGTTAGCAAATGATCTCATATTAAACATTACATCAGCTTGTATTTGAGAGTTATAAGTTTTAAAATATCTAGCAGATTCTTTAGCTCTCTTTCTACCAAGTATAGGAGTTAAATCTTTTAAGCATTGATGATAAAGATTATTACCTAATAAAGTATATCTTTCAAGTACTGTATCCCAATTATCAGAATATCCACCAAATTCAACTTCAGATTCAATACCAATAGCAAACCTTTCAGAATCATTATCATAAACATCTTCTGTTACCTTGATTTCTTTCCAATCTTCAGGTAAATAAAACTTATCTTCTTTTAACTCTTTATACCTAGCTGATTCTGCATTAATAGAAGCCATCCTATGCTTTAATAAATGTATATGGGATGCAATATCACAATCCACTAAGAAATGCACTGTAGCCTTCTCAAATGGTGTTTCGTGACCATTACTCCATAACATATTTATTAAAGCTGGTATTCTTTGCTTCTTTTCATCAGATAATTTTCTAGAAGTACTTGTCCAAGCTGAACAAGCTATTACCTCATCATCTCCATAATATCCAAGAAGTTCACATTTGTTTTTAAATTCAGTCATCTAATTTTAGATTATATTGTTTTAAATAGTCTCTTAGTATCTCTCTAACCTTTTCAGCTATTTCTACCTCAGCATCAGTAGCTGGTTTAGATTTATCCATAAAGCTGTTTTGATACTTAATAGATTGTCTAAACATCTGATCTAATTCCCAGATTACTCTTCTATACTTGTAGCCATCCATAGCTGTCCTTGCAGCATCAAGCTCTTCTTCATTAAATTTCATTATTATCTCTGACATTCTTTACAATTTTAATAAGTTTAATTAAACATTCAAGTTCTGCTTCTTCGTAGGTATTAAAGGTTTCACAATTGCTTATCATAGCATCGTTATTTCCAAGTTTATATTTGTAGATATCAAAACTCCAACTTTCATTATCTTCTTCCCAATCAGTATTTTCATGAATCTCAACATGAGTACTATACTTCTCTCTAAAGAATTTAAATGATTGTGAGAATGTTGGTGCTAAAACACCACCAAAATATTGTTCACATTCTTGTTGATTAGGTATTTGCTTTATGAGAAGAGATTTATCTCTTGAAAATAAAGCTAAACATTCTTCATCAAATCCAAGT
>Ga0181359_1000034_pt1 | contig 26625 bp, 47 predicted proteins | sample Fa13VDMM15SD_FD_141229 | JGI IMG/M metagenome (GOLD analysis project Ga0181359, IMG submission 141229) | Freshwater viral communities from Lake Michigan, USA - Fa13.VD.MM15.S.D | ecosystem: Environmental > Aquatic > Freshwater > Lake | place: USA: Michigan | collected 2013-09-24 | reverse complement strand
AGCCCATCATCTTTTGACTTTGACCCACCTTTACAGGCAAGCCACTCTTCTTTGCAAGGTCTACAAACTCAGGTCTATCAGAATAAGTTGTAGCCTTCTTTATGCCTTGATTCTTTAAAAGTTTAGCCAAACCTAAGTAGTTCTTAAGCAACTTCTGAGGTTGTTCAGCAGAGAATGTGTGAAACTGCACAACACCGTCACCAATCAAAGTGAGTATGAAAGCTGAATTACCAATTTGGACTAACTTGTTATTAGGGTTTTGGAGAGCAGTAGCCAACTTACGCAAGAAGGTATCCATCGTTACACCGGGCGGTAACTGGTTAGCCATAGAGGTTTGAACGACTTGAAGGGCGTTCATTGTCTTGCTCTCGTCTTCTCCGCGAGTCTTCTTTATGGTGTCCAACACCCCAACATCAGGCATCTTTGACGCTGGTGGGGGAGCTGCTTGTGCTGTTGTAACCATATTACAGTCCTAGTGAAGAAACAATTTGTTGATGGATATACAAGTGACTAGCTAGCCAATCGTAGAAATCTGATTCATTGTTAAAGTCCACATCCAACATATTGAATGGATTATTCAAACCTAACAAGCTAGAAAAGGCTTGATGCTCAACTTGGTGAGCAAGAAGCCAGTCATCTAAGTTATTAGTCTCAGCATCAATCAAAGGATAGATAGGCACGGTAACGCCACCGTCCATAAACACTTCTTGAAACAGTTTGTGCTGTAAGCCGTTCTCAAACAAAAACTCTTGTAAAGAGTCATCGTTGCCGTACTCAACAGAAGAAAGCGTGTCCATATTCATTTGTCAGCCTTTCCATCAAGGCGGTCAAAGATGCGCTCTAGAACAGAATCAATCTTGTCTAGGCGGGAGTTAATGTCTTGCTTAGTTGCATAGTTTTTAGCCAAGTCAACTTCAATAGCTTGCAAGCCATCCTTGAGTCTCTTTACAGAATCCCATATCTCACGACACCACCACCCCACACCGAGTAGTAGCGCCCCGCCAACAAGATTTAATATGTCTTGGAATTGCATTTTATGTCGCGTAGTAAGGAACACGCACGACTGTGCCGTTTAGTCTGACGTTAATAAACCCCTGCGGAATAAGTAGCAAGCTAGATGTTGAAAAAGTTGCGTTTGCATTGGTTGTGGCTGCCACAGTTGTGCTAGTGACGTTCACATTGCCAGAGCCAATAGTTACATTGGTTAGTGTGACGTTCCCAACAGATGACGTTGTGCCACCAAGAGTTAATGCGGTATTGCCAAGAGTAGTTGTACTGTTGGCTAGAAATGAATTTGGAAATGTGACTGCAACTGAGGTGACATTGGCATTTGTGTATTTGCCAGTTGTCTGCGTAGTCGAATTAATCGTGCCACCAGTAATGACAACAGCATTGGCGTTCTGAGTAGCCATTGTGCCAAGCCCTGACACAGCAGAATTAGCAATAGCAATAGCTACGTTGGCAGCGCTTGTAATCTGACCTTGAGCGTTTATCGTTACCTGAGAGACTTGGCTTGCAGTTCCATAAGTTCCCGCAGTTACAGCCGTGTTAGCAATAGCAACCGTTCCGCTAGAGGTAATTGTGCCACCAGACAATCCTGTGCCAGCCGTGATGCTTGTAACAGTTCCTTGTGGGTTAGCCACATTACTTGCGCTTGTAATACGTCCATAAGTGTCAACAACAAGGACGGGGACTTGCGTGGCAGCGCCATAAGTTGCAGCCGTAACACCAGAAGCATTTAAGCTAATAGCAGGAGTTGCACCTCCACTAGATGCTATTGGTGCAGTACCAGTTACAGATGTAACAGTTCCCTGTGGAATAGCTACATTTGAAGCGGAAGTTATCCTGCCTTGTGCGTCAATAGTTATTTGAGCAGTATTAGATGATGAACCATAAGAACCAGCAGTAACAGCAGTATTAGCAAGCGAGATAGTGCCTGTAGTCGTTATAGGACCACCAGTAAGCCCAGTACCCGTTGCAATGCTGGTTACTGTGCCGTTTGTTCCACCGCTACTAATTGCTACTGTTTTTAACATGATTACATCCCATCGCCCGGAGTGATATACACGGCAGCATTGCTACTAGCAGTAATGCCTGTGAAATAAGCATTTGGCACAAAAGTGAGAATCTCATCTGTTCCAGCAAGTAGCGGAAAAGACAATCCTGTTGTAGTGACAACCACCGCATTGTTTCCTGCATCGCTTGCGCTTGTGCCGTATCCAAGGAATACAGTCACAGAGCCAGAGTTAATGATGCGGTATTGGTTGCCACCAAGCGTAGTAGACAAGCATTGAACAGCCGTTGGAGCAGCCACGTTAGCCGTAAACGCTATCGTGTTGCCTGTTTTGGTAAAAGCATTAAGTCCCATGATTACAGTCCCAACGCAGTTTTAAGTTTTGCCAATTCTTCTGGATTAGAGAGAATTAACTCAGACAAAGAAGGACCAACTTGTGTTGTGTTCCCTTGTGTTGGATTTGGGTCAGTAAATGTGCCATTAGCGTAAGTCCAACCCGGACCTACATAGTCGGCAGGAATGGCTATTACCCCATTGTCAAATCCCGGAGGAGTTCCTTGAATGGTTTGCTCATATTCAATGACATTGATAACAACACCATCTTTAATAATTGCGTGTTTGATTAAATTGATTAAATCACTCATTTTTTACCTCAATAGTAGTATTCATCAACAATAATTATTCCTGCATTTCCGCTACCGCCCGCTTTACCAGCAGCGTCACCAGCCGTGTTTTGACCACCAGTACCGCCACCTCCATACGATGAGCCAGCAGCTCCAGCAACACCGCTTGGACTACTGGCGTTTGATGTCCCACCATAAACACTATTACCACCACCGCCGCCAACAACAACACCAAAATTAAGCCATCCCATATATCCTGTGCCACCAGTAGCATTTATGTTTCCACCCGAACCAACACCACCTGACCCACCCGGTCCTGTTGTAAAAGATGCCGTCAAATTTCCATTACCAGAACCAGCTCCAGCGCCTCCTCCAGAAGCACTAACTGTTGCAAAAGATGTTGAGCCTCCAGCAACACCATTATTATTTCCAGCAGCACCACCAGCGCCACCAGCGCCTACTGCATAACTATATGTAGCAGATGGAGGAGTAATTAGCAGCTCGGCATACCCACCACCGCCAGCTCCGGAAGCAGCAGAACATTGAGAAGCATTACTACCAGCAGCACCACCTCCACCTCCACCTCCACCAACAACACGAACAAAAATGGCTGTGCAATTTGCTGGAGTTGTATAAGTGCCAGAACCGCTTGAGTAAACATTTCTTGTTTTGGGATAACCAGTACCCGTAGTTTTTACCGTGCTTGTCATTGTGACGTTTGCCAAAGACAAGTTACTAAGCGTAGTAGTTGTGTTACCAAGGTAAACAGAAGTGTTGCCCAAAACAATTGCCGTAGCAAAGTTGGTATCTAGTTGCGACAACGGTATTGACGTTGTTACGTTTGCAAAAATATTTGGAACTGGCATATTAAAACCTCACTCTTAATTCATGTTCGTATTCGAACCCATTGATTACAAAATTTGCGTCTGACGATGTAACCGTCATGCCCAAATACTTACCCCATTGTTTTGCGTCTGTTTTATATAGGGTATATCCCGCACCACCGTACCAACTGATTGTCGCTGAACTATTGTTAGTCCAAGGTATTGGATTACTCAGATTATTAAGCCAAATAACTAATTCTCCAAGTGAAACCGGTAAGCTAGAGCCAGTCTCCGAATCTACTGTGACCGTTAACTGGGCAGCATTAGTCAAAGTAGCTTCAATGCCAACCTTCAACGCTTGTTTGGTGCGTATTGGGTCTTTCATGGGATTTAAGGAAGTCTGCACATAACTGTTGATAGCAGAGGACGCATCCGCATACAAGCGAACACAAGATGTTCCATCTGTCCCATAGAGGTTAATTCTTCCTCCCAATGGGGCAGAAGTTATGTAAGCCAATGTAGCGCTTGCGCTAGTAAAGAACCACTTTTTCTCAAAAAATATGGCTTGGATATACCGACTAGAGCTAGAAGTACCAAGTCCACCCGTATAGCGGAAGTTAAAAGCAGCGCACAGAATGTTGTTTAACAACACCTGACCCGCATACACAGGAGAATCAAAGTCTATGTTAGGGAAAATACCATCTAGGCTATCTGAGATTTTGCTTGTAGTAGAACCTACTAAGGCATATACGCCATAGTCATTCATAAACAAAACAGACCTAAAGTAAGGATAAATAGCGTATGGCAACTGAGAACCTACCGAGGCGCTGACGTTGGTGTTAGTAAACAGCGTTGTGCCAGCATTAGTTACCCGAACATCTGAGAAGACGTTGATGGACTCATCTCCAAAGAGGTAGAGGAAGTTGTTTGCTGACAACAGTTGAGTAATGTTGCCGTGTAGGGTTGCATCAGTTAAAACAACTTGACCCGCAGAAACGCTTATAAAGTCGCTATACGACCCCGCAGCCGAATAGCTGACCGTGCGCCCGTTGGCTATCCAAACACGCCCTGAAAACGACTGTATGCCAACTACTGGCTCAGTATTAATGATTGCTTTGGCTGTCGCATTAGAACCGCCACCACCCGTGATAGTCACAGAGATGTTGGAAGAGTTGGTGTATCCACTACCCACATTAGTCATCACGGCTTGGGTAACGATGCCACCGGCAACAATGCCTTGAGCCGTAGCATTTGAGCCACCGCCACCACTAATCGTCACACTCAAGTTAGATGCGTTGGTATACCCAGTTCCACCGCCTGTAACTAGAACTGAAACCGTACCAGTAGCAAAGGTAGTAATACCAGCCACCGCATTAGCACCAGAACCACCACCACCTACAAAGGTAATTGTTGGAGAGGCGTTATATCCTGTCCCCGCCTCTGTAATCGTTATAGAAGATACAGCATTAGCCGCGATAGTTGCCGTAGCCGTAGCCTGTACGCCATTAGCGTTGTTGGGGGCTGAGATGATTACTGCTGGCGCAGAGGTGTAGCCTGTTCCCGCTTGAACAATACCAATTTGTCCGACAGCTCCAACAAAGACTAGGCTTGTGCCGTCCCAAGTGAAATAGCCCTTGGCGGGGTCGGCAATCAAAACACGCTCATTTTTCCATTGAGATACGTTAATTCCTGAAGAACTAAAAGTTCCCGCAGGAGCAATTGTGCCTTTGACATTTGTGTCCAAGCGCACAAACTCAGCAGAGCCATCTGTTTCAAACCCAAGAAGATAATCAGTTAAGCCAATATTGGCTGAACAAAATGTTGTAACTAAGCTAGTAAAGGTTACGTTACCAACATTGGAGTACGTTGGAGTAATTTTGATATTGCCATAGCCAATAGGCATAGCGTTCTCAAGCCAAGAAAACTCATCATCGCCAATAGCCGTTCTGTTCGCCTTGGTGTTTACACCCTTGAACTGTTTGACAACCTCGTAGGATTTTTTTTGCTCTGCGGCTGCCATGTCTTAGAACGGTGTTGAGTACGGGTCTGGAATCCTTCTTGTGAAAGTGGATGTCAGCACCGACTGGGTTTTTTGCTTGTACTGCTGCAAATAGATTTCAGCTTCACCAAAAGACTGTTCATAGAATTTGGCAAGATGAGCCGCATAGAACTGAACAACAGTATCGTATGGTTCATTGATGGTATCTGTATCAGCCAGATTAACCAAAGCAGTTGGCAGAATAACCGTGTCCAACTCAGCTACATAGGCTTGGTCTGGAATTGGTCCGACATAAATTTGAGATTGACCAAAAATGCTAAAAGCAATTGGTCTACCAATATAGTTTTGATAGTAACGCAACTGAGCGTTAAATTGCGTCCAAGGCAAATACCGTAATGGGATTCTTGAGTTTCCCCAATAAATGTTTACGTTCAAAATATCAAGCGTCTGCAAACCCGATGGCAAAACAGCAAAGTTAATAACTTCGCATGGTGCAACATACTCGTAGGTTACCGCGCTATCTGTCAGAGTCAAAGTGCCTGATGGAGGATAGACGTAATTAGCAGAAGGATAAGGAGGAACTTCAGCGCCTAGAGTTCCACCCACAATAATCTTGTAAATAAAAATATTAGAAAAGACATATTGGTTAGCAGTAACAACAAGACCAGTTGACCAAATGACTGGATTATTGCCACCCGCTACTGGAGGTGCTGGCGCTTGGGTTACTTGCACGGCTCTCAAACACCCTGTGTCGCGCACGACACGCTCACGCGCACTATTGATGTAGCCTGTTAGCTGGTCATTAGTGTAGAAGTTAGATTGCGCGTCATGGAGCAAATATCTAACTTGCGTGATATAGCCTTGGAGTGTCTGAGCCATGCGTTATCCATCGTGTTGTTCGTTGACTTTTCCCCCAACCCGTTTTGCAGGAAGGGGTACTCGCTCAACCACCGGGGATAACAAGTGGTTTTTCACAGGCGGTCTGTCAGAGATTTCAAATTTAGACAAAATTTTCAAACCTTCTGGAATGTCATTTTTTGTTTGAATTAGCGACAACCTCGCCATGTAATTTTCTTTATTTGGGTCACCATGACCAAATATGTGACAAACGGCATCTTCCGGAGCTTCCACCGTTTCACCCACAGGGAATGTATACGGTTTGAACTCGTAATTGAATGTTATGGGTTTTTCCCACTTGTTTGTCACATATAAGGTTTGCATGATTTAGAAGCTCACTACATCGCCCCATACGATAATATCGACTGTGTTAGCGTTGCCAGCCACAGTATTGATATTGACGTATAGACTTGAAGTTACGTTTCCTGAAACAACTCTTGTGGTGTATGGAGATGCAACGTTAATATCTTGGTACTGACCAACAGCATTTACGCTTGATAAAACTGTGTTAGCAGTAACCAAGTTTAAGCCATCACTAGTAGCCGAGATTGACACGTTAGCAGATGCTACCGAACCAGAAGGGTTTTGTACGGTAATTCTCCGTATAACAACCCCGCCAGAATTGGCTGTAGCCCCGCCAGCAGTCAGACCACCACTAAGAAGTGGTAAGTCAATTCCCGTAGTAACACCATTACCAGATGTATTTAGCGTGGTTGCCTTGATGATTGCAAGCCGACCACTACTAAAACTATCTAAGTATAAGTTGCCAACTGCGTTGGGATTAGCCATGTTGACTCCTTAACTTGTGTAAGTGCTGCCAACAGCTTGACCACCATTCGTAGAAAACAGCGTAATAGTGGGAGTACCACTCAACACGTTTGCCCGGACGTTAGTACCGTCAGCGATGAATGTACCGCCAGTATTGTTTGCAACAATGACTTGGTAGCTAGCATTGCTAATGTTGCCCGTACCATTGGTATTCAATTCAATCGTTACGTTAGCCGTAGGAGGAATGACATAAATACCAGCAGGAAGAGTAACAGTTGCATTACCAGCAGCGTATGTTAAATAATACGCGCCCGCAGCATTGGTGGACGTACCGGATAGGATGATTTTGTTTGATGATAATGACATGGTTAATTTCTCCTTATAGTGACAAAGAGTTGTAACCCGACACTACTGACATAGATTTTGGCTTGGTCGAAACCATTTCCGCAATCATCAGTACAGCACCAACATAACCAATTTGCCAGTTCGGGAGTGTGGACTCGAATCCTGTAAACACAAACGAACCCTGCTCATGGACATAGAGCGAGAGATAGTTAGTGTTCAGGAAGTACACAGTACCTTCTGGACAGTATGGGTCTGGGTAGATTGGAACACCAGCGACCATCAAAGCGCGGAAAGCGGCTTGAGGACCGTTAGAATCACCATCAAAACCGCCACCGGGTGTGATTACATATTGTTCTTGACCAACAAAGTCTTGAGCAAGTAATGTCCAAGTACCAAATCCGCAAACACCAAAAGAAGGCACTTCAGCGCTGTTTTTCACAGTACCAGAAATGTATTGCAAGATGTTTTGACGAGTTGGGTTGACGTTACCGGCTGTGTAAGCCTTTGATTGCCACCAAGTGTATGCAGAACGGCTAATGTTGCCATAAGTGCCAGAGGCGCTAACGGCAGCAGGAAGTCCTGTGAATTGTTGCGTGTTAGTGCTGTTGTTATACAAGGCAGTTGCCATTGCATCCATCATCACGTTTGTCGCATCGTTCATACGGGCTTCAATCAATGGAATGATTGCAGCGTCTTGCTGAACAGCGCCTTCCATACCGAGGAACGGTACAGGGGCAATCATCAGCTTCAGGTCAAATTCAGCGTTGTAAGCACCTTGCTGGACTGAAGGCTGGTTAAATGAACCAGAGTAGTCAGACCATTGAGCGTTAACAAACTGAGCGCCCTGAACGGGAACGGTTACAGATGAAACACCACCAGAAGCAGTTTGACTGTTTGCAATCAAAGCCGCCATCAAGGGCGTAGAGTTATAAAGTTGTACGACCAGCTTCGGGATAAACGCACGTCTTGTGACGTAAGTCAACTCGGTGTACTGTGTACTACCCGTTGCTGGAACGATACCGCCACCTATAGGCATAGTTATCTCCTAGAAAAAAAATCCCCTGCTTACAAACCAATGGGTTTTGGATTTCTCCGCAACTCATTGAGCGCTTTCGAGGCTTCGTCCCGTGCTGCCATTACTGGGTTTTTGTAGTATTTACCTAAGTCAAACTTAGCAACTGCACTTGGGTTGTAGCCTGTCGGTGTGGGTACAGCAGACTGTTTCATCCAGTCCCAGTATTCCGCAGCCGATTCGTGATTGGTAATGCCCTTATCAAGCATTATTTTTTCAACTTGTTCAATTTCGCTTTCGTCTTGAATAAAACCTTTTTTAATCAAACTCATTCTGCGTTTGTTAAGGTCGTTCACAGCGTCTTGTTCGCGCTTCTCTGCTCTCATCTGTTCAAGTTCTTGATGAACTTTAGAAACGGCAGAAGATGTGTGGTCTTCAATATCCAACTCAGGAATTATTAGACCGGGCTTGACTTTACGAGTCAGGCGCAGAATTTCTTTCCGAGTCTCTGGATTGTCAGACAACTCACGCATTAGCAACGCCATTTGGTCGCGCTGCTCAAAACTCATGTCTTCTAAACTCATAGTTATCCCCTAACGAAATTAAATTACTTTTTTACCGTCACCGGGCTTTTGAACTTGCATCTTGTTCTTTGGTCCAGTAGCAGTTGGAGAATTCAGTCCACCGAATTGGGAGTACCGAGGTGTGTTAGTAACAACACCATTTTGTTGGTTGTTGTCTGTAGGTCTGCGTGGGCTGTTAGCACCACGGGGTTTGAACAAGTCCATGATTTTTCCTTACATTGGAGTTGGTTGAGGAGAAGCACCGCCTCCACCAGCACCCGGCATTGGCGGTAGGTTTGGAACAGCCGGGGCTTGAGACATTGCGCGACCTTCTGGCGTAGCGCCTCCGGCTTGTGGCAAGTTTTGTAGCATCTGAATAATCTCAGACTGCTGTAATTCATTGGTTTTTTGTTTTTTCTGTCCAAGCAATCCAGTTAAGGCGCGTAAGGCAGATAAGGCTTTTTGCCCTTCAGGTGAAGAGCTACCAAAATTTGGCAAGGCTTGTTCGATTAAATCCATAGCCATGCTGATGTTGACCATTGCGCCTTCTTTGTTTCCCATCTTGGGTTCAGGCGTAGACATTGGGGATGACATTGGAGGAGTTGACGCATCAGACATTTCCGTTTCAGGAGTCATCTCAGGGGTAGTTGCCCCTGCTCCACCTTGCTGTGAGCGAATCAAATCCATCATCTTTGCATCGGTTGCCATAAGTTCCCTCTATCTGTTCAACAGTCGCGATTAAATCAGACTATTGTAATTTGTCAAGTGGGGAGCAAGTTTAAATTCCAGCCCCCCCAAAGGAATATGAACGGTCAAACCGCGCAATCAACAGGGATTACTCCCCATTAATTACTTGCGGCTCTTACGACCTTTACGAGCTTTACGCATAGTCTTCTCCAAAGTTGAAGGCGGCGACCTTTTAAGTAGGGAAGGAAGCCACACCCTTTTCCCTTTCGGGGAAACTGTTTAGCGACAGGACTTGCGACCGCGCTTAGATTTTTTACCGTACATCATGTACTCCTTATGTTCGTTGAATTGCTCTCATTGAGCGTTGTGCTTGGACTGCGGGGTTGACTCTAACATCAACATTCTTGTATTGCAATTTTCCACCAGCGCCAGCTTTTTCTGCACGACCAAGTTCTTTTGTCGTTACAACGGGCTGGTCTGCTTTAGGTGTCAACTGTTGAGTGGTTGCCATTACATTTCCTTTAAATCTGATTTTCCCTGATTGGGAGGCTCTTGCGGTTGAGGTTGGGAAGCCGCAGCTTGCTCTTTTTTCTTCAGCTTATCTTTGAGCAATTGTTTCATTGGAGGCTCAAGCAAGTCAAGCAATGATTCTGTGTCAATAGCTTTGGCTTTAAACAAGTTAAATGCAAGCTGTCTCAAGTCTTCTGTAAAGATTGGAGAGTTGGAATGTGCATCTACCTTGACTACATAGTCTCTAGTAAACTGGTCGGCAATAAATTGATGCCCCTCATCGTCTTTAAAATGCGTCTTGTCATAGACTTGCATCAACTTGAGGTATAGCGTAGCTACCTTTTCAAGCGAATCCTCCACAATAAGAGCGCGTTTCTTAGCTCTGCTAGACCCTAAACGGGCTAATTGAGATGCGTGACCAGAAGAACGAACACCAGATTCGCCTTTGCCCTGCAATACAGAGGAAATGCCAGAGGCTTCTGAGAACATATTGTCCACCTCATGTATCACCTCAAAGAGAGATGACGGCATATCAGGGGCTAATCGGTCAGCCCTAGCGTTAGGCATATCGCTAGCAAGCAGTCCACCAGCTCTGTTTAGAGCAAAGTTCTTCTCATCTAAGATGCCAGTAAAACCTGTAAGGGCTGTAGGCGGGTTAACTTGTTTCGATAACAAGTCAAGAATCTCAGTCATTCGGTTATTGCGTAACTGCTGCAAGAATACTAGGCGAGAAACTTCGGATTGACCCCAGTAATAATCATATTGAGGGTTCGGGCAAATTTGCACGAATGGCAGTTCACCCTTGAGGAACATTGATTCGCCAGGTCTGTCATAGATGAAGATGTCAGGGTCAGCCATTGTGACGCATTGGTAGTCATCAATTTCGTCATTCCATACCCATAACTCGTACATCTTGACTGTCTCTTCAGCTACACGCGCTTTGTAGCGGTTCACTCCTGAGAGGTCTAGGTTGACGTTTCCATACATAGTAGGGTTTGACTGCGACAGCATAATGCGGTCAAGACCTTCTGGCAAGTCTTCGCTATTGGTGTGTATGCTCGTTGTGATGCGCTTAACGATTGACTCGCGCTTGGGATGGGAATACAGCCGGTTGTAAAGCTCAGACTTCGTAATGTAGTAAGTTTGAACAAGGGCTTCTTGCCGGTCTGTATAGGGTGTGTCTTCTCTAAGAACTCCAATACCACCCGGTTCTACCATGTACGGGTGTATGCCGTTGTTGTAGACCAGTTTAATGAAGGTCGAATTAAAGACAAGTGACCAAGTAAGTGCTGAACTAAATACTTGGTCTGCGTTGGAGTTAAGCCACTCGTCATTAAGCGCAAGCGTTAGGCGAGGGACTTTAATTTGTTCTTGGTCTGGAACAGCAGCTCCGACATTGATAGAAAACCGTGTTGTTTCTGCTGAGTAGAGGAACGATGTTAGTTGGTCAATGTGCGGATAGATTTTATTGAAGATGCACGGTGGCTCATCAGGACCAGCGCCAAAGAGAAAGAAAGAACGCAAAGAGCCGTAGTCACTCTTGCGCTCTTGCAAGGACACCATGCACTTTTCAATCAAGTCACGGTAGAACTGTTCTCTAAGAAGGTCGTTGGATGGAATCCGCATTATTTCTTCAGACTTAGGTTTTCATGGTCGGCAGTATAACTAGCCATCTTAGGTCCAGTCAAATTTCCCATAGAGTTAGGCATTACTGATACAACCTCTGTTTCTTTGCCAAGTTGAGGACCAACGGGTCTATTAAATCTTCCAGACAAGGCAGACTTCATATCCACGCCTCCACCACCGCCCCAAATAGCAGCATCTCTAGGCTGCGGTTCTCTTGGACGCTCTGCGGCAATCTTAGCTTCTTTCTCAAGTTGACGCTTAGAAGTTTTATTTTTACGAGTAAAGAATCCCGCTTGGTTCTCGCCTTCACGGGTAGACTTGATGTTGGTCATGTCAAAGTCCATAGCCAATTGCTTGACTGTTTTGTCGTTCTTCTTGGTCGTATCCGAGATAAGTCCCGGAGCTTGCAAGAAGACAACATAGACTTCCTCTGAACAGTTCTTCATTGGGCATTTCGCCTCCATACTCTCAAAGTATCCGTGTTTGTCGCATTTATAGTCTTTTAGCACAGCCATAGTTATCCCCTTTCAAGTGCTTCATCTAAGGTCTGACCTGAGTAATCACCGCGATTGCTCACCCCTACCTTAATTCTTATCTCCCCATTGACTAGGTGTAAACCCGTTGTACGGGCTAGTCGGGGCTTTGGTTCGCGTCTGTATTCAACGAACCGTGTCTTGTCTCTGTTTTGCATGACGGCTACTTCGCCTTTTTGCCATGATTGATAGCCTTTGTTGACTCGTATCTGCATATATTCGGTCAGAGTGCGTGTGCGAAAAAAGAAGACATCAAGTAAATGGTCTTTGTCAACACCACACAGCTCGGCAAAAAGCCTGATAGATATGCCTCTGTTTTGGTCTTTGATAAAGCGTTTTATGACTCTTAGGAGTTCACGCTTGGGTAAGACATTACTGACCATATACGCCAATCCTCTTGAGGTAGTCTGAGACATTGCGCCCGACAGCCACTTCTTCAGGGGTCTTGTCTTCTAAAGCTCTAGAGACTTGTCGGCTAATCTTCATGCTGATGAGGCGAGGTTGTAGTTGCTCGGCATAGGCGGCTGCCGCCAGAGCAGAGGCTATGACCCTATCGTCCTTGTTGCGTCCAGAAGCAGAGATAGAGCCGCCCTCACGGGTAATGGTCTTCATCTCTTCCAAGGTGTCCATGTCGTAGACAGCCATCATTCCGCGCTCAAAGTAATCTTTCATGTAAGACAACATACGCTCTTTGGTTTGTACTGTTGTCAGCCAACCGATAGAGTTGGACATTCCCCCCATCGTGTCGTTTCTGCGCCAGATGTAATTGGACATTGAGCCATAGACATCCATGAGGTGTCTGCCCATGTCACCAGCCATAGCAGCCGCTTGGCGTTTTAAGTTCTTGAGTTCATTGATGACCGCTTGCCCCGGTCCATTGACTTCGAGGTTAAGCGTTGAGTTCTTGTATGCGCCAGCAAGGTGGGCTATGACCCAAGCAAACTGATAGGTGTTAAGTTCAGAAGTGGCAAAAGCAGCTACTTGCTCCATGCCGTCCGAGTAGCAACGATAGACCTGAATACAAAAGCGGTCAGCCCAGTCGCTTGACCCGTAAGCAGGGTCAGCCCCAATGACGTAGAAGGCGGTGTCTACCGGCTCTTCCCATATCTTTAGGGTACACAAGCGCTCGGTTGACTTGACTACTTGGGTGTCTTGGAAGTTAGCGCCAAAGACGTAGCGATAACAATCATAGGAGAGCTTCTTAGAAATCTTGGCTGCATCTGTGCAACGGGATATGGAGAAGAAGCTAGTGCCGGTCATCACAAAGGCATAGTCCTCTGTGGGTGGGAACTCTTGGTACATCAAGGATTCGTCTTTGATACCTTCGAGCATCTTCCAGCGCCACCAAGCCATCTGTCTTGAGTTGACCTCAAAGTTGTACAGCTTTTTAATGTCCCGTGTCCACTCTTTCTCTTCGGTGGTAAGTTTGCCGTCCCAATAAACTTTGTAGATGTCTGAGTCTGGGTCAGCAGAGTAGAACTCATTGCGCCACCAGCCACAAAAGATTGCCTTCTGAGTACGCGCCCGTTTAGCAGTAACGTACATCTCATGGAACATATTGAAGCCACGGGCAGTAGATTCAAAGATATAGAGTCTCTCAGGGTTTGTCTCAGCAAGAGAGGCTAGTAGGGAAGCCAGACCTTCCTCGTCACCCCAAGAAGATGTTTCTGTGCCGTGAAGAAATGTGATGCCTTTTCCGCGTCCGAGAGAACCTTTGGCTCTAAGTCCCGCGACTTGGTAGAAGATGCGACTTCTGTTTTTGAGAGACAGAGAGTTTCTGTTGTGGGCAAGCATGGGGATTTTGTACTCTTTTGGGAGTCCATCCATGTATGCACCGAGTGTTCCTCTGAACATATCTCGGTTTTCTTCGGTATCTGTAACAAGTGTGCCTCCAAGACCAGCGTTAGTGAAATGCCAATAAAGGTCTAGCGCAAGGCTGATTGTTGTAATCCCTAACTGTCTACCCTTCAAAATAACAAAGAAGTGAACCCCGTTAGCCAAGCCAGAGGAGATTTCTTCCATGACATAGGTCTGTGAGCCAAGGAGTTGGTCCATGTTTCTAAGACCTTGCTCCTTAGTCTCAATTTTAAGTTGAGCGCAGAATTTGTAGAACTGCTGAAGGTTAAATTTCATTGGGTAACCCAAGGCAGTTTGCCGTTGTACTTCTCAAGCATGATTTTGTTACCCTGTTCAAAGAACGCCTTGTTAGAAGATGTCTCATTGCCACCAAGACGAAAACAGTTGGTGTGTTGACCAGAGGAAGCAAAGTTCGGATAGAACCGCTTGGCAGCGTCATAGAACACCCTATCTGGACCAAACCCTCTGTGGTTATAGGCATTGGCTAGGTTGCAGTAAGCCTGTGTTCTCATGGCTATTGAGCCAGTAGGGGCAAACCCCACTCCTGTGTTGTATGAAGGGTGAAGTTCGCCAAGACATTCACACACATCGTCAAACAAGAAGTTTGCATCCCTGTGATAGACCGACATCAGGCTATATGCCCAGTCTTTTCCATCCTCGATGATGCTCATCAAGGATTCAACATGGTTAGGTTTAAACCAATCATCGTCTGGCAACATGAACAGCACATCCTCGTTAACCAGATATGGCGCAGCAGCAAAGAGTCTTCTGCCCTCTAGCCCAAGTCCTCCGATACGCCCATCCCAGTATGAGACAGAGCGCTTGGCAGAGCAGTATCTTTTACGCATGGCAAGGTAGTCGTTAAAAGACACGATAGCATCTGTAACGATATGGTGCATGGCAACTGGGTAGGTCTGTGCCTCAATACTCTCAACGCACTTTTCTAGCTCCTCTCTTCCAGAGGTTACCGTTACCACGGCTGCTGTTAATGTCATTTGTATCCCCTAGTTCCCAATGAATGATGTCCCCGGCAGCCGACTTGTTCCTTGCAACATTAAGTAGCTCCTTCACAGTTATGGGCGAATACTGCGATTTCCACCTATCAACTAAGGCAATCTTGCTCTTCTTAGTCCTGCAAGCCAAGGCAGCCTTAATCTCCCCTTGAAGCCACCTTCTACTCTCCAATAACTGCTGTTCAATGGATAGGTTAGTATTGCTCAAGTTGTGACCGCACCTTCTCCATCTCCCCTTGTGCCATTTGCATAAGACGAGCAGACTCAGTATGCACACGCATAAGCTCATGAAACAGTTCAGCATGGCTCATGGCATACACACGCTCCATGTAAGCCTTCTTCATGTCTTCAGCAGCCATAGGCATCATGGCGTTATGACCGTTTACTAAGCCGTTCTCCATACCCTAACTCCTTCCTTCTCGCATCTAGCGATAAATTTACGTTCCAACTTCTTCCCAGTCCGGTAGTTGTTGTTACAAACCACTTGCAACTTCCCACCGTCAACAAAGAAACTGTCCCCTACCTCCATCACCTTGTACGGATACCGCCGCTTATCAGGTGGCACAGGCACATCTTTACTTACTTCCATGCTAATCATTTGCATCCCCCTATCCATGTTGGGCAGTATAGACAAAAAAAAGCCCCACCACAAGGGCAGGGCATAAGTTCCATCAAAGGAATGACAACTGACAAGACATCAGGATACCAGAAAACACATATTTTTTTTGGTGGAGGAAGCGAATGGGGCACACACTTTTACAAACCCAAACCCAATCGATGACCGCGAGAGCGTAGAGCGTAAGAGTTAGCGCATGACCAAACCCATTACCCATAACCATGCTTATAAATAGCGCCGTGTAACCACATACCGTAGCTTATGGCAACCCATAAACCCCTTTTACCCGTAGCGCATGGGCGGGACATAGCTTGTCTCTAACCGCCATTATTAGCGTTTACAGTATGTAGATACTTAATTATAGTAATACCATTTATTACATAGTATGTAGTTACTATATATATATATAATGATAGTATGTAGATAACATATTATGTAGATATTTATAGTTAACTACATAACATAATTACTTTTATAACATAGTATAAATATAACTATATAGTATGCTTGTGGATAACTCTAACTTATCCACACTATCCACACCATGCACCATTATAGAGATTATATGCACTATAATAGAGTATGATGATTATATATTGCACTATGTTGGTGCTATGCTTTTTTGTAAGTAGTTGATTTATATAGGTTTCAATATTGGCATGGTTTTAGCATAGTAATATATAGTAGAGAAAGCACTCTCTACATTTCCTAAACTTATTCACAAGGGGCTAAGCATGAAATTCGCATTTATTCCAAAGGCTAGTTACACCATTGGGCAACTGATTACCGTACACGGTAAAAAGATGCGCGTAGAGAGCTACACACACACGGGCAAAAACGTCACCGTGACAACTTTGCTTGGTGCGCCTAAGTTTGAACGCATTGTGTGCATCTGTACCGATTCACAACCGATTGAGGGTGTAGCTGCTTAATAGCTTAGCGGGTAGGGCTACGGGTTAGCCTTATTCGATGCGCTATTGCATCATTCCTAAACTGTAAGGGGTTACACCATGACAAACAAAACGTATAACGGTTGGACAAATTATGAAACGTGGCGCGTCAATTTGGAGATATTTGACGGAGTAGCGTGGCTTGACCAGTTTGATAACGGGCTAGAGGTTTACCAAGCAGCCGATTCTCTTAAGGAATATGCTCAGGAAATAATTGAGCAAAGTAGCCCTGAGGGGTTAGCCCGTGACTATGCTCTGGCTTTTCTTGATGCGGTTAACTGGCGGGAAATAGCTCAGTCCATGTTTGACGCATACAAAGAAGAAAACCAAGAAGAAGAAACCGCCTCAGAGTAAGACTATGTAGCGTGAAGCCTATTACCGTAGGCTTTGCGGTGCAATGTCGCACCATTCCTAAACTGAGGGGTAAACCTATGCAAGCCTATTTCATTAAGTGCATCAATAAACAACTAGGTACAGAAGCCATTTCTACGCGGTTGTTTTACTTTTATGACCAAGCAATAGAAATTGTTGACACTCTAAACGCTAAAAAAGACGGTTACGAATATTTCTTACATCAAGCCAATATCTAAGGGGTAAGCCATGCGAAGCAATGTAACCTTATCAAATGGGCGCATAGTAGCTCACCGCCCGTACCTTAGTGCCGGTGTACCAAATGGGGCAACTGAAGCCTACATGATTGACGGTGTAGAAATGAATGACGCAGAGTGGCGCGAATACTGCCTATTGACCGCCACGCCTACACCGCCTAAAAAGCCTACATGGGCAGAGATTAAGCAAAGGGAGGCAGCATGATAGAGATAAGCCTACACGATAAACCTTTAGCAGCCCACGGGCTAACCTCATACCGTTACAAAGGGCGTTATGGCTTTGTGATGATTGGGGCGCGTGATGATGCCCACGCGCTTAGGGAGGCGCAGCGCAGCCTTACACGGGACACCGCCACGCCTGAAAAGCTGGAACGCTGGAACGGTAGCCAATACCGCCCCGTTTAGCCCGTAGCGTGTAGCCCCCTAAAACTAGGGGGTTATGCGGTACGCGCTCGCGCACCATTTCCTAAACTTTTAAGGGGTAAACCGTGAAAACATTTCAGATTTTTAAAAATGTCTCTTATGAATACTTTGTCGAAGCTGAAACCTTGGAAGATGCACAAACAAAAATCATAGAGGAAAACCCTGAGCATGAGAGCGAAGAGCTAATTGAATGGGTATTCGCTGATGAACATGATGGCGTGAATTGGACATACGAACCAGTCACCCAGTCTTAAACCCTATAAACCCCCCACGCGCCTACGGGCGCATAACCGGAGTAAAACCCATGAAAACTTCTGAAATTTATTTTTGTCTTGCCTCTGATGGATTGATATATAACCTTGGTGACCATGGAGATATTGAAGCGGCTGATGCTACTGCCGAAAGCCTTGGTTTAGATATCATTTGGATGCTAGGCGAAGATTCTGCCCGTAGCTGGATGGACACGCTTTCCAATCACTTACCAAAGGAATAAAACGCCATGCAAAGCCGATACATTTTCGACAAGGTTAACCAAGATATAACCGCCGCTATCGCCCGACAAGTAGACCGCGACAGCTACTCGCGCCCATGCACACCAAACAATGACGATTTAGTTTGCGCCATAATCTTTGTAGTGTCAGTAGCCCTGTTAATCTTTTTTATAAGGTAAACCATGCTCAAGCCATTACTAATCCCGATTCCCCCAACGCGCACCCCTACGCGCCCCACGCGCTTACTCGCGCAAGGGTTTGACTATGTACCCGCATCACGCACCGACATCACCCAAACTTGGCGGCGCTTTGGATGGACACCAAAAGAAAAGCCCAATGTCCCTAGCTGATGCCCATAAGCTGCTAGACCGTGTACGCGAGGGGCATAACGCCCCCGTGTATCTGATAACCCTTGCATTGATTATGACTGGAGACATACGCCATGCGTGACCAAACTGATTGTCATTACCCACAAGAATCCCTATGCTTGCGCGGCTGTGAGGACGGTTGTCGCGCCCGTAAGACTGTATGGCGTAAGCGCACCATACAAGAGATGGAAGACCAAGAGCTAGAAGATGAAGAGTTTAGGAAGATTCCCCAATTTACCTATGAATGTAAGCACCTTGGGGTTTGTATGGATAGACCTAGCCATTGCCCTGATTGTCCAAGTAATCATGCTTGAGCTACTCTTCATTGTGTTTATTGGGCTTTGTATTTATTTGTTCCTTGTTGACAAATAAAAATTAAGTCTGATATGATTCGCGCCATTGCAGTCGAACGCAATAACTTCAAGCCATTTAAGCCAGCATCCCTCCCCGATATAAAGGGGGTTCGACAGGGGTTCTGGGTTAAGTGGCTTTTTTGTTGCCCGTCTTCAATCGCACTCCACGCGATAGCAGAGCGCCTACATGGGCGGCTTGGAAGAAAACATAGGGCAGCGCATCACCCCGTTGATAACCCTACCGGACTGTATGCGAGGTATCGGGCAAGACATGGGGACATGGTGAGACAAGACCCATATCGAATGAATCGCATCCCTATGGGGAAGCTAGTGCATACGCATGGGCTTGGGGGAGAGCTTCTCACCCTTGGGGAAACTATGTCTAAACGAAAGGTAACCAATGACACAAGAGAAACAACGTGAATGGCAAGGTCTTACGCATGATGAACTGATGGAGTTCATGTTTCGTTGCCATAACCCAAAGTCTAAGGCGTACAAACAAGCCAAATACTTCTATGAATTGATTGAGCAAAGACTCAAGGAAAAGAACTATCAGAAAGGACAAACCGATTAATAAATACAATGGCTAATCATCATAACTGTGATACATTACTTACTCATTCCTAACTATCCGAAAGGGGAAACATGAAACCACTCATTTGTGCTGATTGCAAGTGGCACATTCCATCTAAACAAAGCTCAACCGTAGCCAACTACGACCGTTGCAAAGCCTCAGAGGTTATCAACCTCGTTACTGGGGAAGCTAAACATACCTACTGTGAATCCATGCGCGTTGCCAATGGTGACTGTGGCATGGATGCTAAGTTGTTTGAGTTAAACCAAGCTGAAGAGGAAACTCCAAATGGCAACTAAGCTACAAAGTAATCTAGTCACCAAGTTACAAGAGATTAGACAACTCAAAGACACCATCCAAGACTTGAATGAGCAGCTTCAAGAAGTCAAAGAAGAATCCAATAACCTAGAGCTAGCCTTAAATAAGTGCATCTACTCTAAGGCAGAGCTTAACGACAAGAATGAGCAGCTACAAGACGATTTAAGGCAGTTCATGGAACTGTACGCAAGCACCAAGGTAGTAGCTCAAAACCTCTCAGAAGCAATTTATTTCTTAACTAAGGATAAACAACATGGCTAACGATAGAAACGACTTTGCACCAGAGATACGCAATAGCGCTTGGTGGTCAGGCGATAGCCGCATGGCTGCCAACGGGCGCGGTAATGATGCTGTCCTAGAGAAGCTAGGGGTTAAGGATAGACCCGACTTGTCAGAGGTTGAAGCAGTCCAAATGGGTCACGTCATGCAACCCATCATTGGCAGACTTGCTCAAGACAAACTTGGCATGGAATTGAAGGAAGCTGACTATGCGCTCACTCACCCGAAAGAAACATGGATGCGTAGCCATTTCGATTTCATCTCGGCTGACGGGCAAACGCTTGTGGAAGTCAAAAACTACAACGCTGCTGTACGAAACAAGTTCGACACCGAAGCCAACCTCATCCCTCAGGCTGATATGGCGCAACTCATCCACGAAGCGGCAGTCCACAATATCCAAGACATTGTGCTGGCTGTTCTATTTGGGGGACAAAACTTTGAAGTGTTTAAGTTCACCATTGAAGAAGCACAGAAAGAGCAGCTCATCAAGGATATGGCGAAGTTCTGGGGACACGTTGCGTCTAAGCAGTTGCCTGAGCCTGAGACTACCGAGCAAGCGAAGCTAATCTATTCTGTATCCGCACCCACAAGCATCACCGCACCTCAGTCCCTAGAGCAGATGGTGCAAGCCTTGCAATACACCAAGAATGAACTAAAGAAGTGGGAGAAGGAAGAGGAGAAGATTCAGGTGGAAATACAGAAATTTATGGGGGTCAATAGCGAATTGGTAACCATAGACGGCAGGGTCCTAGCCACTTGGAAATCATCCAAGGGCAGCATGAAGTTTGACTCTAAGTTGTTTGAGCAGTCTATGCCAGATGTCTACAAGTCCTATGTTCGGGAAGTAGCCGGTAGCCGTAGATTCTTAGTCAAAGGGTAATCATGTTGCTATTCAAAACAAAACGATTAGAGCGCCTAGAGCAAGAAGTTGTCATGCTTGAAGACTTGTTTCGTAGCGCTCTCAAACGCATATCCAATCTAGAAGAGGCTCGGTGGGGCTTGAGGGTTGACGGTACTCCAAAGGCAAAGCCGGGAAGGAAAGCTAAAGATGAACGCATTTCCTAGTGGTCACGACCCTAAGACGGGTACTGCCGACAAGGGCATGAAGCTCAGAGATTACTTTGCAGCCAAGGCTTTGCAAGGGATGCTTGCAGAACCATCACTCAAAGCAACTCCACAAGAGTTTGCTGAGAGGGCTTACATGGTGGCAGATGCAATGTTGAAAGCGAGGGACTTGTGACCACTCAAGATGTCGCTATATATGTGATGGCTGCCACATCGGTTGCCGACCTATTCCTAACTATTTTGGAGAAACTAATATGACATTAAAAAAACATTTGAACTATTCAGAAAGAATAGCCTTAGCACTACCTCATTACATGAAGCCCACAAAAAAGGGTGAGATGGGAAAAATGTATTTTCCAGAAATTCAACATGACACTTGGTGCAAAGCATTGAAAAATGAAGATTGCAACTGCAAGCCAGATATTTTTATCGAAACAGATGATGGACGCTTAGAAGTTCTTATGGACGGTAGCGTCAGAAAGGTTGGAATATGAGCAATATTATCCCTGTCAGCGACATGACCGTAATGGCAGATTCGATTGTCAAAAGCGGCTTTTACGGCTTTAAGACTAAAGAGCAAGTCATGGCTGTAATGCTTGTAGCGCAAGCAGAAAACAAGCACCCCGCCTCTGTCGTGCAAGAGTACGACATCATCCAAGGCAAGCCAGCTCTGAAGTCTCAAGCTATCCTTGCCCGTTTCCAACTCTCTGGTGGCTCAGTCCAATGGGATGAGGTAACCAACAAGAAGGTCAAGGGGACGTTTAAGCACCCACAAGGCGGCACTCTTACCGTTGAATGGACTATCGAAATGGCAAGGCAAGCCGGTATCTATCGTGACGGGTCAGGATGGTCTAAGTACCCTGAAGATATGCTCAGAGCTAGGGTTATCTCTAGGGCTGTGCGTTCTATCTATCCCGCCTGTATCTTGGGACACTACGCCACAGAAGAGGTTATGGACTTTGATAGTCCTGCGCCTAAACACATGGGCGTTGTAGAAGACGTTAAACAGCCCTTAGAGGTCATAGAAGCCTCTACTGGTGACTACCCCATCATTAAGCCTGACGGTGAGATATACGCCCTTTACGGCAATCCAGAGGAATGGATAGAAGCCTATGCTGGTTTGGCAGCTAGAGTCATGCAGTCTAAAACAATAACTGATGAACAGCGCACCGAGAAGATTGCTGCCCTAGCACAGGCTAATCACGATATAACTGAGAAGTTCTCTAGCTTTGAGCGAATCAAGATTAGAGGTGAGTTAGCCAAGGTGGGAGTAAACCTAAACCCAAAGTCACCAGCGTCCCAGTTCGTAGCCGACATGGAACACAACGAGAAAATATTTTGAAGCACCTTCAGAATATTGGCTCACTAACTCCAATGGACGCATTAAATAACTATGGCTCATTCAGGCTTGCAGCCCATATCGAATATCTTAGGAAGCAAGGACATCCAATCCTTACAACTATGGTTAAAGAGGGTGGGCGCGAGTATGCCCGATATATCTACCGTTGAAAGGAAAATCATGGAAAACCAAAAGAAACCCCCGTTTGTCCCGCAAGAGATGAAAGGACGAATGACAAAGAACACCTACAAAAAACAGGGTTCTTCCGAGCCAGACTGGAAAGGCACATTCATGTACAAGGGTGAAACCATCACCTTTGGCGCATGGGAGAACGATGCTGGCTACGGTGTTTACTACAACATCAAGCTCAACGACCCTAACTGGAACAAACAACAGCAGCAGTACCCTAAAGAAGTACAGGCAAAGTCTTATCCAAAAGATAGTGACGTGCCATTTTGACGGCTAGCTTCTCTCTCCCATTTCCCCCTAGCGTTAACACCTATTACCGCAACTTTCGCGGTCACATGGTGATGAGCGCCAAGGGAAGGGAGTTTAGAGAAGCTGTCCAAGTATTTGTAATTGAGAACAACATTCCTAAGTTTGGGGACAAAAAATTGAAACTAACACTAATTCTGCGTCCTAGAGACAAAAGAAAAATAGACATTGACAACCGTATCAAAGCGGTACTTGATGCACTAGAACACGCCGGAGTGTTTGACAACGACTTTCAGGTTGACCACATTGAGATGATTCGAGGAGAGCAAATCAAAGGCGGTCTGCTCCATGTAGTCATAGAAGAAATAATCCCCCGGCATCCTGAAGCCGAGTCCCTAGAGGACAGTTAGGAACGTGACGGGGCAGCGTTTCAGGTAGCCCCACTAATTAAACAACAAAGGAAATCATGGAAACAATCCCAATCCCAGAAGCAGGAATCGTAGAAGTGCAAGAGAAGAAGAACCATATCTTTATTGCAACGCCTATGTATGGCGGTCAATGCTATGGCTTCTATGTCCAGTCAGTCATGCAATTACAGAAGATGGCATCTGGTCAAAACATAGATGTCAGCTTCTCATTCATGTTCAATGAGTCTTTGATAACCAGAGCGCGTAACGCTATGGCGCACAACTTCCTCAAGATGGAAGCAGCCACTCACCTACTCTTCATTGACTCAGATATTAAGTTCCAACCAGAGCATATCTTCCCAATGATTGAGGCTGACAAGGAAATCATTTGTGGCATCTATCCCAAGAAGGAAGTTAACTGGACTAGCGTCAAACAGGCTATGGACAACAACGTAGATACAGACAAGCTCAAGTTTTACACGGGCGCGTTTGTGGTCAACCTTGTGGACTACTCAGGCTCGGTGACCGTGCCAATAAATCAACCCGTAGAGATATGGAATGGCGGTACAGGGTTTATGCTTATCAAGCGTGAAGTGTTTGAGAAGCTGAAAGACAAAGTGCCGACCTATACAAACAATGTGGTTGACCTTGCTAACACTCTTAAAGATGACATGATTAGCGAGTATTTCACGACAAGCATAGAGCGACCTACCAACATCCTTTTGTCTGAGGACTATCACTTCTGTAAGCTGGCGCGTGAACACGGCATCAAAGTCTGGGCAGCGCCTTGGGTTCAACTAGCTCACATTGGCACATACGCCTTTGAGGGTCAACTCATTCCAGCACCATGAACTTCACTCAAGACTGGTTTAGCCACAACATCCCGAACTTTGAGTTCTGCATGAGCGCTTTGGAGACAAAGCAAGACTTCCTAGAGATAGGCTGCTTTGAGGGCAGAGCAAGCGTGTGGATGCTTCAAAACGGGTTAGACCCTGACGGCAAGCTCACTTGCATAGACACATTCCAAGGTAGCGAGGAACACGCTGCTATGGGGTTAGACCTCAATGAACTGTGGGAAAACTTTAAGAAGAATGTAGATGAGGGAAAGGTAGCCGACCAACTGGTTGAGGCTATTAGAGGTACATCCTATGAGGGCTTGGCAAAGGTTATCTGCCTTGGGGAGAAGTATGACTTCATCTATGTTGATGGCAGCCATACCGCACCCGATGTAATGACTGACGCTTGCATGGCATTTGGACTGCTCAAACAGGGCGGGATTATGCTGTTTGATGATTACCTATGGAATCATGTGCCGGGCATCTTGCACCGCCCTAAACTAGCTGTTGACTTGTTTGTAACCTTGTTTAGCGAGAAAGCAGAATTGCTAATGCTTGGTTACCAACTAGCGGTTAGAAAGATTTAACGGCAACCCCACCGCTTCCTCGCTGCTTTGCCTCTCTCGCCTTTCCAGTTCTTAGAACGGGCGCAGAAAGACTTGTGGCGAGGTCCTGATTTAGTTGGTGCTTTGAGCTTACTGCCGGTAGCTTTGTTGTACTTAGCCCGACCCTTGGCAGTCAAGCCACCACCGGCTTTGACAGACAGTTTCTCGCCTCTGCCGACAGAGAGATTAGTGCTTTTAGGCATTAGCGTTTGGACTTTCTCTTAGCAGTCTTTGCAGAACGCACAAATGCTTCAGCAGTAGGGTAGCCCTTTTGACCGGGCTTCTTAGCAGGAAGTCCCGCTTTCCTACGCTTGTTGATGTTGTAGTACAAACCTTTTTTAGCCATTATTTAACTCCTAAATATTTTCTTACTTGGTCAAGCATTTGTATTTGTTGAGGGCTATACATCTCTTGCGGGTTATCCCATTGGTTAAAAGTGTAACCCCTGAAGTATCCGGGCATACCGCTTGCCTTTTCCCAATCCGCATACGGTCTTTGCTCTTTGTACTCAGGATGTTGTTGGTAATACTGGTATTGCTGTTGTAAGCGTTGGCGCTGCTCCGGACTCATTGAGCTAGAAAACTGCTGATATTGCTCGGCAAGGTACGGGTCTTTCTCCACCCCGTAATGGCTTACATAGTCAGCAAGAATATCTATAGTTCTAGTTTTAGGGTCAAAGACCTCTATGCCTACCTTGCCTAGAGGAAGCTCTTTCGGGCGCGGATATTCAGGAGAGCCAGTCTCTTCAGGTCCATAAAACTCTAGAAAACCTCTGCCTTGTTTTGGAGAGTATTTATAAGTTATATCTTTGTCAGCAAGATAAGGGTACTCTTGCTGGGCTTTTTCAAACAACTTTCCACCTTGGTCTGCCTTGATGGTGTCAAGCATGGAAGTGTCTATGCTTTGTAATTCTGCTAGTTCAGCCATAAACTCTAGTTCCTTGTTTGTCAATGATTAGTGCTTGCTTACGAGGAGAATCAAATAGTTTGTTTGGAATAGAGATGTGCGTCCAACGGTCAAACTCTCTGATTACTTGGTCATACCCTATGCCTGACGCAATGATAGCCTTTACGACCTCATCAGGGGTCATGCCGGGTACTCTCAGGTCAGCAGCGCACCCTACTCGGTGCTGAGAGGTATCTTTTGAACCTACCGCGTCATTAACCAATTTACTGCGGAACGCAGAGTTAACCATGATTGGTTTACCGCCAAGTACATCTTTGACTTTTTCAAGGAATTCAGCCAATCTTTTAAGGTTTGCAAGTTCTTGTTCATTTGGTGTGTTCTCCAGTTCCCGATGGTCGGTGTGAGTTAACTCGTCAAGAGTGAAGTGTTCTGTTAGGTTCATTTTTTAGCCTTCATGTCCATGATTTTCTCTAGCGTTCTACCACCAAAATAAAACGACATTATTAACATTCCCCATTGACCTAGCAGCTCTACATAGTTGTTGTTTACCTCAATATCCCATGCACTCATCATGGCAAACAATGTGTAGGTAATTAGGATAAACACCAATGTCATGGGACGAATGTTCTTGGACAGCCAAGAGTCGCTGCCCATGTCTGCTTTGAGTCGTTCAGTCAACTCATGTTGCTCAGAAACATCGGCATTGAGCTTTGCTAACTCACCGTTTTGTTGCATCTCAAGTAGCTTGAGTTTGGCTTGCTCGGCTTGAGCAGGGTCAGGA
>Ga0181359_1000031_pt1 | contig 27521 bp, 44 predicted proteins | sample Fa13VDMM15SD_FD_141229 | JGI IMG/M metagenome (GOLD analysis project Ga0181359, IMG submission 141229) | Freshwater viral communities from Lake Michigan, USA - Fa13.VD.MM15.S.D | ecosystem: Environmental > Aquatic > Freshwater > Lake | place: USA: Michigan | collected 2013-09-24 | reverse complement strand
AACGGCAGGGTTAGTTCGTGTAGATCTGTCTACTACTGTTCTAGCAAATAGCCTGTTCTTTCCTTGGGCTTGGGACCTGATAGCAACTGGTACTACTACCACTGCATCTCAAGTAGCCTTCTTCGGTAACTCAGATAGAGCTGCCTTTACCAATGGCAATAACACCTGGGCAGAGTCTACTACCAGCCTAGTAGCAAGTGGCTACCTACGTACTGGCTTTATTCGCTACAACACACTTGAGACAAAGATCTACAAACTGATGCAAGCTCGTGTAGATACAACCAATGGTGGTATCAACATTGATTCTATTGACTCGGTAGATACTGAGTATCGTATTGGTACATTCTCACAAGGGGCTACAGTGCCTCAAATCAATATCAGCTATCCACAAGCTGCCCAAGAGTATTTGGGATTTAAGTTTACACTGTCTCGTTCTAGTACCGATGTAACCAAGGGACCACTATTTACTGGTTATCAGATACGTTCCCTGCCTGCAACACCACGCCAGAGACTTATTCAATATCCAATCTTTTGCTATGACCACGAGAGCGACAAGTTTGGTAATGAGGTTGGTTACGAAGGATCTGCCTTTGCACGTATGTCACAACTAGAAGCAATTGAAAACGTTGGCGACACTATTCGTGTTCAAGACTTTAGAACTGGTGAGTCATACCTTGGCATCATTGAAGAGATGGACTTTATGAATAAGACTCCAGAGGATAAAAGGTTCTCTGGTTTTGGTGGCACACTACTAGTAACCATTAGGACGGTCTAATGCAAGCACAAGACTACGCAACATTAACTGTTGCAGTAATGACAATCATAGGTGGCTTTGCTGGCGCAGTGCGCTGGATGGTTAAGCACTATCTATCAGAGCTTCATAAAAACGGTGGCACATCGTTACGTGATGCCATTGATAGGCTTGAAGCTAGAGTAGATGACCTGTACAAGTTAGTAGCGGATAAGTGAATGAAGACACCTGTAAAGAAAGCCACGCCTGCCGCTATTGCTGTACTTCGACAAGCCACAGCGATCAAGCCTTCCCGCAAGAAAGCCTCGGATGGTTTACTACCATCGGCAGCACACATCAAACAGAGTCCTAATAGCGATCACAACACAGGCTACGCAGTAGACCTAACGCACGATATCAAGAATGGTATTGACTGCGCTGATATCTTTAAGAATCTACAGAATGATCCACGAGTAAAGTATTTAATCTTTAACCACAGAATCTGGACACCAGAAAAGGGTGTAGATGTTTACACAGGTTCTAATCCGCACGTAAAGCATATTCATATCTCCATCAAAGAAGACTGTGGCAATGACACTTCCCCTTGGTTTGCCTGGTTAGACAAACCTAAGCACACAACTGTTGACCAAGCCAGGTTAGCAGCATCAAAGATAAAGCCACTCCCTAAAAAGAAAGCGAAGAAATGAAACTAAAACTAAGTAAGAAGCACAAGGCAGTATTGAAGTCCTACATCCGCGCAGTTGCAGGTGCTGCAGTTGCAATGGGCATCGCACTACTCACAGACCTAGCTCCACATTATGCAGTATTGATTGGAGCTATCGCTGCCCCTGCAATCAAGTGGGCTGACAAGACAGAGGCAGAGTTTGGAATGGTGCTAGACAAAGAAGTCTAATCTTTAGACATCAACTGCGAGGCAGAAGAGGCTCACCCCGAAAGGGGTGGGCTTCTTTTTTTTTATGCCATTTTACGGGGCATCAACAGGGCAAGGAACTGTCACTAGATTGCCGCAGTTAACACAGGTAGCATCAAGGAAGTACCAGACAATCTCATAGTTCTCAAAGGTACACATCACGTTAAAGACCTGTGACCCACAGGTACACACGTGGACTGGTCCTAAACCCCGCAAATCGGCTCCAAAGGGCTTAGGAAGGGTATATTTAGACCATAGTCTAGGCAGGGTGAGTAGACGGAACCACATAGACGGACGGCTAGGAGCTTCGCTCCCTGCTTTAGTAATTCGCCTCACGGCTCATATGGTAGTGATAGTTGGTGTCGCTAACGCGACGACACGCCGTTAGGTGTAGCCTTGCCCAATGACCACAATCGTTGGAGTAGAAGGAATTGACTACGCTGTTCTAGTAGCCGATAGCCAGATCACAGAAGATAACTTAGTCACTCTTGCTACCTCAACTCCAAAGATTATTGAGGTGGGTAAGTATCTCATTGGAATCTCAGGTGATACTAGACCAGGAGATATCCTTGCCTACAACTGGAAGCCACCGCTCTATCGTGGTGAAGACCCAGCACAATTTATGGGTAAGAAAATTATACCCAGTATCAACCAAGCATTTACCGACAACAACTACGACTACAACAAGGTGGACAAAGATGGTGGCTTCGATTATCTCATTGCTTTTAACGGCAATATCTTTCGTATTGCTTGTGATCTCTCTTTTTTCCAAAGCAATCACGGAACGTATGGCATTGGTTCTGGTGGGCAGCTTGCTCTTGGCTACCTGTATTCAATCTGCAAACCTGATATGGAGTTAGCCTACGCAAAGAGACACGCCCGTAAAGCTGTTGAGATTGCGTCGGTCCTTGACGCAAACACTGGTAAGCCTTTACAGTTGGTAGTTCAAGAACGGTTCTAGGAGGAGCTATGGAAAAGAAGATAGGAAAGTACTGGTTATACAGTGGACGCAACAGTGGAGTTAGTTTAGGTTTTCATATTGATAAGTACCACATAACTGTTGACTTTTTATTTTGGTATGTGGTTTGGGAATTCTAATGGAGTTCAATACATTTGATTATGTAGAACCTGAGTTCAAAGATGTTATAGCAACAAGTGAATACGCTGCACATTACTGGTTTGAGCAGGGCTGGAAGGCTTGTAGACTTGCTTTTCTATTGCATAAACAAGCAGAAGAAACTGGAGCGTTTAGAGTATGACAGATCCCAAAGAACTCTTACTGAATGCACTACGTGCAGGGGACGCGAAGCGTTCACGTTCTACACAGGTGCAGATTGGCCCATCAGAGTTAGGTGGCTGTCGTCGTAAGGTCTGGTACAGACTTAACGATCAACCCGAGACTAACGATAATGAGATGAAGCTTGCTGCAATTATGGGTACTGCTATCCACGCTGCTATCGAAGAAGCGTTATCAGATAACCCCGATGTAATGATTGAAACATCTGTTGAATACAATGGAATGAAAGCACACATTGACTGCTACGTACCAGGTACTGGTGATGTCATTGACTGGAAGACAAGCAAGGTAAAGAACCTTTCATACTTCCCATCAACACAACAGCGTTGGCAGGTACAGACATACGGTTATCTATTAGCAAAGAATGGTCACGATGTAAAGCGTGTCTCTTTAGTAGCTATAGCTCGTGATGGTGATGAGCGAGATGTCAAGGTACATACAGAAGATTACAACGAAGCAATGGCACTAGAGGCTTTGAGTTGGTTAGAAGCTATCAAGGCATCAGAGGTAGCACCAGAGCCAGAGCGAGAAGAAAACTACTGCCAGCATTACTGCAAGTTCTATGACGCAAGTGGGCAGTTAGGATGCGTTGGTCTAAAAAAAGAACGTATCGCTAGTGAAGAGGTGTTAATCCAGGACAAGGATGCCTCAACCAATGCGATGAAATACTTACAATTAGATGAGAAGATCAAAGAGTTGACAAAAGAAAAAGACTCACTAAAGTCTGCTCTTGAAGGTATTGCTGGAGTTACAGATACAGGTATCCAAGTACGTTGGAACAAGATAGCTGGACCTACATCAGTAGACAAAGATGAAGTACTTGCTAAACTTGGCTTCGTACCAACTAAGCAAGGTGCAGATTCATTACGGTTAACAATCAAACAATCTGGAGGAAAGTAAATGGCTGCAAACGAAAACACAAAGTTCCAAGTTAACTTCAAGACAAGTAGCGGAACACTTATCAATCTATATGCAACTGACATTAAAGATCTAGAGACGGGTCTTACTGACCTATCAATGGTTGCATCACTTATCAAGACTACCGATGCTGAACTCAATGGTGGTAAAGCACCAGCTCCAACCGCTGATTCAGCAGCACAAGCTTTTAATGCAACACCTGTTGCAACCCCTGCTGTCGTTGAAGGTCAAGCACCAAGCTGTAAGCACGGTGTAATGAGTTTCCGTACAGGTACTTCTGCTCGTGGCCCTTGGAAGGGCTGGATGTGTGCTGCACCAAAGGGTGCCACAGACAAGTGTGCAACTATCTGGGCATAGCAGATGCGGGAACCACACGAGTTTGAGGTTCCTTTATGTGCTCAAGTAGGTGGCGATCTCTTTTTTCCTGATAAGGAAAACGAAGGTAAAATGGTTCGCCTAAGTATTGCATCAGCTAAATCAATCTGTCGTGGTTGCCAGCACATTACTGAGTGTGCTGAGTGGGGTATCCGTAAGGAACGCCACGGTATCTGGGGTGGACTCACCGATGGTGATAGACGAAAGATACGCAAGGCAAGACACATAATTTTGAATGAGGAGAATAGTGCTTAAACTTTCCCGCGCTTGGAGTGGAGTGACCACAAAGGCCACGCCACTACCTGATGTGTGGAAGAACTTAGTTAAGCAATCTATAAAGTTTCGTCGCGGTCAAGTCTGTATGGTAGCTGCAGCACCTAATGCTGGTAAGTCAATGTTCGCATTGATCTATGCAATCAAAGCAAATGTGCCTACGCTTTTCTTCTCTGCCGATACTGATACCGCAACTGTAATGATCCGTGCTGCTGCACACCTATCGGGCCACAGTCAGGTTACTGTGGAACACAACATAGAGAAGCAACAAAATTACTACGTACCACACTTGGCTAAGACATCACACATTCAATGGGTCTTTGACTCCAGTCCGTCTCTTGATGATATTGAGATGGAGATAAAGGCTTACGTTGAACTCTATGGAATAGCTCCAGAGCTAATCGTCATAGACAACCTAATGAATGTGGCTGCTGAAACAGACAATGAGTGGGCAGGGCTACGTGCAATTATGATGGAGTTGCACGATATGGCACGCAAGACAGAGGCTTGCGTCTTAGTACTCCATCACGTCAGCGAACAAAGCGAGTATGGTTCTCCTATGATGCCTCCACCTAGAAGAGCTATTCACGGAAAGGTAAGTCAATTGCCTGCTTTGATACTGACACTAGGCTATGATCCGTCACAGAACCTACTGAGGATGGCTTCGGTCAAGAACCGATTTGGTCCACACTTTGCTGATGCTTCTCAATGGGCATCACTATTTGTAGACTTTGCATCTTGTCAGATTGGTGATGATGATGCACAAGGTAGAGCTTACCTTCGTAGTGCAGGAGAGGAAAGTACATATGGCCAACTCTAATGGACGTAAGGGATCGAAGTTTGAAACCGATGTTCTCAAGTGGCTACGACAAATGGGAGTTCTTGCTGAACGCTTGACGAAAGCTGGCAGTAAGGATGAAGGGGATATGGTTGCGATTATTGCGGGGAAAACCTATATCCTTGAACTCAAGAACAGGCAGACCCTTTCCCTGCCTGAATTCTGGAGAGAAGCAGAAGTTGAGGCGCTTAACTACGCCAATGCACGTGGTCTTGGGGAAGTTCCATTGCATTATGTTGTAGTTAAGCGTCGCAACTCTGGTATAGAAAATGCTTGGGTAATACAAGACTTAGCACAATGGATAAAGGAGAAGCAGTAATGGCTGTTGCCATTAAGCCTCTTCGTCATAGACGGCGTACCGCACAACGCGGTAAGTCATTAAGCCAATCCCAGAGATGGGGGAAAGTAGTAACGATAATGCCAGTACCAGGTGGAGAAATAACAACAACAGAGATACTTGTACCAGTAGTAGAAGAAGTAGTTGAAGAGGTAGAAGATGATTTGCCAGAACTGTCATAAGGCAGGAGAAGAGAATACTCTTACCCACTACAAGCGTTCAGCTCAATGGCACGATAAGTGCGATGATAAGGGGTGTGTATGCCAGCACAAGACTGGTCCAGGACACGTAAAGCGGGCAGGAGTAAGGGTAGAGTTAGTGCAGACTCAATCCCCGTAGGATTAATTGTTGCCCACTATGGCGGTGAGGTAAGAGAAGGTAGATCAGCTTCCGTACGCTGTTGCATTCATAAGGACAGCAGACGTAGTGCTGTTATGAACACGTACGAGAACCTGTACTACTGTCATACCTGCGGTAAGGGTGGCAGCTCGGTGGATATTGTTATGGAAATAGAGAATTTGGAGTTCAAAGATGCCCTCAATCGTGCAATCGAAATCACTGCTGGAAGCGGCCAATCATTACAGTCGGGTGATAAACGAAGAGGCTCTAAATTATCTAGAAGGACGTGGAATATCTGATGCTGTTGCCCAACAGTATTCGTTAGGTGTAGTAACAGATCCTATCAATGGTCACGAGATGCATAGAGGGTGGCTGTCTATCCCTTACATCACAGCTACTGGGTTGTGTGTTGGCTATAAGTTCAGACGATTAGATGATGGCAAACCCAAGTATGGATCTCCATTGGGACAGAAGGCTCATCTATATAACGTTGGCGATATAACTATTGACTCATCATACATAGCAGTATGCGAAGGTGAACTAGATACTGTTATCTTGTCAGGTGTTGTTGGCATACCAGCAGTAGGTGTACCTGGGGTACAAGCTTGGAAGCCACACTTTGTTAAGTTATTTGCAGGTTATGACAGGGTGTTTGTCATTGGAGATAACGACATCAAAGAGGATGGTACTAACCCAGGAGCTGAGTTCTCCAAGCGTGTCGCACAGGAGATATCAAACAGCACAATAGTAACATTGCCTCCATCAATGGACATCAATGACTTCTATCTGGCCAATGGCGCAGATGCTACGAAGGCTTTGCTACTAGGTGAGAAGGATGAGTAAAGACGAATGGCTACAGATGGTACAGATTTTGCAGCATATGGGCTTCCAGATCCTAGAGATCAATATGGAAACAGAGACTATACTCCTTCGGCCTACGCCGACAAGGTAAATGAAGCTTTCATCGCTGACGTCTGGCGCATTATGGATCAAGCTGGCAATCTACTGGTGCGTAAGCATCACGACTACGGCCCAAAGAACATTGCTCATTCACCAGGTGGACCACTTAATGGTTTGCGTGTACGTATGTGGGACAAGATAGCTCGCATCAATAACCTACTTGACTCTGGTGTTAAGCCTAGTAATGAGTCATTGCGTGATAGCTTTGTAGATCTATTGAACTACTCTGCCATTGCAATGATGGTACTAGATGGCGTATGGCCAGAGGTAGAAGAACCAAACTGTGACTGAACTGCATAAGTCTATCTACGATATAGCACCTAGCGTTGCTAGTGCAATAGCCCGTCGCTTTCGTGGCTACGTAGAACGAGATGATGTATTACAAGAATGCCTTGCTTGGGCGCTTACTCGTGGTACACAATTCAATGATGCTCTCAGTGAACCTAACCCAGTCCAACGTGTTATCAATGAGAAGCGTATTGCTTGGCAAATGAAACGTGCAGCAGAACGTTATGCTCGCAAAGAGAAGGCGGCTAAGTCTGGCTATCGAACAGGTGATGAAGCCTTCTACGATACAGCTATGATCGCACAGGTTCTACCTCACGTTATCGCATCCATTGTGGATGATACGGTACTAGAGCAGGCTCAGAACCTTATCAATGATGGCTCACCTAAGAAGCCTAGCGTTCCAGCAGAAGGTGGCAACCTGCTTGCTACCCTGATTGATGTCAAGCGTTCATACCTAAAGCTTGAAGTAGAAGACCAGACCATACTTCGTATGCGTTACCACGAAGGACTTACCTTACAACAGGTGGCAGGCTTACTAGAGTGTGCAGTATCTACCGCAGATCGTAGATGCACCAGCGCATTACGCAAGGTGCAGAATGGCTTAGGTGGTGACAACCCTTGGCAATGAAAGAGATTGAATTGTTTGAGTATCTAAGAGAGAGCTTGTACCCAGACCTCGCTAAGTCTGAGGGTATCTATGACTCCTTTGATTGCATTAGTGATAAAGCTGGTCACTACATAGAACTCAAGTGTCGCTATACTCATTACCCCACACTATTAATTGAAGAGATGAAGTATCGCAAGCTCATAACGCAGGCTGCTGAACGGGATCTCATTCCCTTCTATATCAATTCGACACCGTTAGGTGTCTTTTCTTTTGACCTAATGGATGTACCTGAACCTGAATGGGTAACCCATTGGATGCCAGCGACAACAGAGTTTGCACGTTCTAACAAGATCAGTAAGTTAGTAGGTTATTTACCTATAGAAGAGGCGGTGCAGCTCTAATGCAGTATGACTATCGTTGCCCTGATTGCAATGGGGAGATGACTATTGAACGTTCTATTCACGAAGACCCACGTGAGCCTTCTTGTTTTCATTGTCACATACCAATGATCCGTAAGTGGGATACACCTGCCATTACCTTCAAGGGTAAAGGCTTCTATAGTAATGGTGGATAATGACTGAAGGGTTCTATAAAACTGATACTTTCAAAACCTCCAACGATGATACGTGGACTACACCACGTGACTACTTCGATAAGGTCAATGCTGAGTTTAACTTTACCTTAGATGCAGCTGCGTTGTCCTCCTCTACTCTAGTACCTGATAACTGGTACGGTCCTGATCATCCAGACCAGTCAAGGCGTGATGCATTGGTTAGGGATTGGGTTGAAGATAGCACTGGTTCTATATGGTTGAACCCACCTTATGGCAGGGTCATCAAAGATTGGATGCGTAAAGCAAACGCCGTTGCTAACGGGGGGGGTACGGTGGTTTGTTTAGTACCAGCGCGTACTGATACAGCTTGGTGGCACGACTACTGCATAGATGCATATGAGATTAGATTTATTCGTGGCCGATTAAAGTTTGGCAACCAACCTAACTCAGCACCATTCCCTTCTGCACTTGTCATTATGAAGTAAAGAACCCTACCGCGGAAGGGTGCAGTAGGGTTCTTGTTGCTCGGAAGAGGTGAGCGGGTCAGACTATATCAGTACCAGCCTCGTCTGTCGCTATGTCTGAGAGCGCGACACGCACTCCCTGAATAGCGGTGTTCAATGTATCGTAAGCCGTGAAGGATCTGTAGTTCAGGTTCTCTACTACGTTCTCTAAGCAGCTGAGCAATTCCGTAAGCTGTTGATCTAGGGTTGTCTGCGAGGTGGTCAAGCCTGCTCTCACGGGTCCATAGGGTGATAAGGCACGTTGCTTCTGCTTTCGTATATCCGAGAGCTCTACTAAACTTGTAAGCTGTTCTTCTGTTCTCACTCTTCTCCTCCATTGTTGCCTTCGTTTGTATTGGTTTCGGTAAGGGTAGCTCCCCTAGTTTTTGTACGTGTAGGAATAACAGGCTCAATAGTATTGCCGTTAATATCAATCCACGTTTTACCTTCTTGCTCATCACTCACCTTCTCCTTCTCCAGTAATTCTTTGTAGTCTTCTGGGTGCAGGTGAGAGAGCTTGATTAAAGCCCTATCCCTAGCTCTTCGGTAGTTACGGTAATAGACAGCTGCCTTTGCAGCACTCGCCATTCTCTTGGCATCACTCATAAACCTACTGCCAATGCTGCATAGATAACCTTAGTAATATCCAGTGACTGGCCTACTAGGTGAGCGTCCTCCTCATCACTTTCCCAGCCTGAGACTAGAACCCTGCAGTTGATAGGGCTGCGCCTTAGATATTCAATAGCTTCGTTGGCACTATTGCCACCCCAGATCGCCACTCCCTTCTCATCTACTATTTCATACAGGTTAATGAGTGGGGATACTCGTGGGTGGAATGCAATTATCTTGTCATCTGGATCTCCCAAGAATGGTTCTCCATTACTATCGAAGCGTAATACTCTACTCACTCTCCCCCTCCCCTTCTACTACTGATACGTGTACGGGTGGAAACTCTCCAAAACTGCCAAGCTCTATCTCCTCATCATCTAGTAACAAGGTAACGGTTATGTCGTTGATAACCGTCTCATCTATTTTGCCGATCTCGTCCTCTATGTTATTCATACCGTTAATAGTCGCCTGTTCATATGCCTCATCACTTAGGTTACCTATCGTGTCATCTAATTCAAGGCATACGTTGGTAGTAATTGTTAGATAATCGGTTACGAAGGTAACACGGTAGTCGTAGTTCATTACTCCCCCTCCCCTTCTATATTCTCTTTGACTATATCGTTGATAGTTTTCTCTGGTGTATCTGATGACAGCGAGATCTTTGATAGTGCTTCTCCCAGCGCTGTTCTCCAGTTGCTAGCCTCTCCAGCTGCAAGCAAGGTAGGTTCATCACCGCTGAAATCAAACAGCTCTACCTTGTTACTCTTCTGTCCTGCCTGTACCACCACTGTAATAACGTGGGTAGTTGTATCTTCACTCATTAGTTAGCTCCTCTATGTGTCTCTCTACTGCCTCAGCTTTGTGGTATTCAGCATCATAGTCAAAGTTATCTTTGGCTATCCATAACGCTTCTACTAATAACTCATTAGTTATCATTACTCACCCTTCCCTTCTGTATATGTATCAACCATAGATAGTGCATAGGTCATTCTCATTAGGTTCATTCCCGCTTCCTTCTCCGTCTCTTCTTCTTGTATCTGTATCAGTGCAAGGTCACGACATAGATCTGCCTTAGCTTGCCAGTATTCTTTGTTCATTATGCTACCTCCTTGTTGTTGCGTGTAATCTGCCCGATAGAATGTATCGTGTAGCTCTCATCCACATTAACATCTAGCAATGCATCCCAATCCCATTCAGCAGGGTCAGTTGTTGTAGTCATCTCAAAAGTTATTAAGTAAGTCTCTGGCTTGTTAGTCATTAGCTCTCCCCTTCCATTTCCTCTAGTGTATCGAACTCTTCAGCTAACTCTTCACCCTCTTCTTCATAGAATGTCGGGTCATTTAACTCTGGTTCGTAGCTCACTTCTCCCACCCTTCTCTCAGTAATTGCCTGACTTGATCGCTAATCTCTTCTGAACCGCAGCTCTGCCAGAACTCAGCCTTCTCAGCGTTCTTTATAGCTTCAGCCCATAACTCATCACTCACCACCACCCCTTCTTCACTATCGAAAGCTGTCTCAGCAAACTCTTTATCCCAGTACGCCACCAGCAGCTCATCATCTGGGAGATAGCTCATCTGTAGTTGATTAACTAAGTCTCTTACCTTCATTCCTCTTCCTTCCCTTCTAATCGTTGTTTAATAGCTTGCTTAACCTTCTCGTTGGTATCTGTATCCATTCCCATTACTACTATATGCGTATCAGCCCAGCTCATTTACTTTCCCTGCCCTTCTGGAAAGTAACACTCAGCTATTGAACCCCAGCACCAACCGTCACCAACCCAGTTAATATGGCCTGAAGCGTAGAATATGGCAGCTAGTAGAAGCCCTATCGCTAGGGCTCTTACTCTCTTTCCTCTCTTAGTAATCATTCTTCTTCCTTCCCATTCACTGTATCTTGCCAGACCTTGTTACCCCAATCACGGTGAGATCTGAAGCAGCTGCCATAATATGCAACCTCTCCAAGGTCTTCACAATAGACACCAGTTAGCTCACCTTTGATAGATACCTTCCCGCTTCTAGTAAATAGTCTGCGTACGGTATAGGTATCATCCCAAGCTAGGTCAATACTTACACTGTATCCGTTGCTTATCGGTAAAGTAATACCAGTGCTGCGCTTGATTACTCTCCCGCCACTTATAGCTAGTAGGTTACCCATTCCCAGCTGTTCTATAGTCTGCGAGATATCACAAGGCCTGAACTCTTCTAGCTTCGTCTCTTGCATTACGCTACCGCCTTAGTATAGATACCGTAGGCCATATACAGCTTAGCGATCCTTCTTGCTGCTGCTTCTGTCATCTCTGCTGCTGCTACTTCTTCGCCTGTCTCGATATCTACTAGGCGGATATAGCTCTTCTCTCTCCCTGCCATTCTGTTACCCCTTCCAAGGTAGGTTATTCCTAGGGCTTAGCTCTAGGCCATTCCCTACGGTATAACTACCGTAAGGAATAGTCAAGCTCTAAGCTATCTCACGCGCTAGGCGTGGCGCATTCTCTCCCAGCTCTTCAGTGTCTGCGATATCAAACACATAACGCCAGCTGAAGCGCAGCTTATCTTCTCCCGCTTCGTTGGTGTAGCTGCCAGTAGGTACTAGAACAGCTGCTCCCTTGCTTCCCTTCTTTACGCTTCTTCCTGCGCTCTTCCAATCGTGGAAGCCAGCGCACTTCGTAGCTGTTGGCTTCTGCCATAGAATTAAGAGCCCATTCCTGACACTGTAATCTTCTAGCAGCGTTACAGGTACGATAGTGCCGCGCTCTTCCATAATCTCCACTGCTTCAGCTAGTGAGCGAATAAATGCGGCCTTCTCTTCCTTGCTTCTCATATTCTTATCCCTTCCGAGGATCTTTCCTAGGCTAGCCCTAGGCCAGCGGCCAGCTCTTGCGAGCTGGCAGCTAGTCAAGCTCTAGCGTTATGCTTCGCAATCGTGGCCATAGTAATACTCTCCCGCTTCTTCTTCATTCAGTAGATTGAATACTCTCCCGCATTCTACGCAGCGGGCGCGTGTCTGTAGCTTTAAGGTATCCATATGCTTACTCTCCCGCTTCATATTCTTTATACTCTTGCGCTTCTCTATCGAACACGCGATAGCCGCCGCAGCTGCATTCCCCTAGAGCTGGGATATCGCCATAGATATACTTATGAATATGCGCCATTTACTTTCCTTCCTGTAATTCTGCAAGGATAGCTTCAGCTTCCTGCAGCGTGTCTGTGTATCCAAAATAATGGTTTTCAGCTGTTTGATACTGGTAACGATAGGCAAAACCGCCGCTCATTCCTGTTGCTTCTATTGAATGAATAATCACTTTACTTTCCTTCCTTATAGGCGCGAGCTGCTGCTCGCTGGTAATCTTTACATTCAGCACACCAGCAGACGCATTCAGCTAGCTTGCTGTCCGAGCTGGTGCATACTGGGTGCTGGCCATTTATACAGTGCTTCTTCTTCATTTACTTTCCTTCCTAAGCTCAGCTTCCTTAGCTGTTAATTCATAAGGTACGCTACCGTATGCAGCGTGTCAAGCTATATTGTGCGATTTATGGTAACAGTTTCATAACGATTGCCTGAGAAGATCCTGAGAATAAATAGAGCTGCGATAGCTTGCAGCTGCGCCAGCTGGCGGGAAGCTGGCAGCTGTAAAGCTTAGAGCTGGCCGCGAGGATAGGTGAGCGAGCTGTAAAGCTGGCCAGCTGTAGAGAGGATATTAAATAAAGCTGTAAGGATATTAGAGAGAGAGAGCCCGCCGCAGCTGTAGCCTACCCAGCGGGAGAAGCTATACGGTACGGTACAGCTGGCAGCAGCGCAGCTCAGCAGCGAAGCTGCTGCGGTTACGGCGAGCAGACCCCTAGGTGTTAAGTTTAGTGCGTGTGTATAGTATGTACCCACTACAGATATATTTCCTAAAGTGAACCAGATCACTTATTAATGTCCTATTTTGTACCGTATTTATAGTGACGTTAGTCACATTCTGTAAATACTTTATACCATAGGCAGGAAATGAAGTTTTTTTCCTGCCTTATATACAGTAGGGGCGGTAATTGTGATAGCCCCGTACCGACTCGCTACGGTTACCCTACGCGAGTCCCTAGGACGAGTACTGACTTACCCCTCGCTACGCTGTGGCTTGCTCGGGAGTTTACTGTACGGCACGTCGTGCCAAGCACGACTTTTAGTTGGGTGTAGTCTACCTATAACCCAATGATCTAGAATGGAATCCAATGGCTGAAAACTCAGCAGATATAGCAAAGCGAATCATCTTAGGATGTGTAGCTGAGGGTATGACCATTGAACAAGCCTGCCTATCGGCAGGCAAGTCTATGAAGACCTATGAGTACTACCGACGTACTGACAAAATCTTTACAGACAAGATTGACCGAACACGCCTTGGTCTCAAAGATAAGCAGTTTGCCGCAGGCGATGTCCACGACATCTCATTTGCAGAATTCCGCCAACGCTTTCTTAACTCTCGTACCTTCCCCCACCAGCAAAACCTGGTAGATATGATCGAAGGCAAAGAACCTGGCTGGCTCCACCCTTCGATGAAATACGAATTGGGTCTAGCCAACAACCGTATCCTTATTAACATCCCGCCAAACCACGCCAAGTCAATTACCATCACGGTAGATTATGTAACCTGGCAGGTAGCTCGCAACCCTAACTTTCGTGTGCTGATAGTCTCCCAGACTCAGCAACTAGCCGCCGACTTTCTCTACGCCATCAAGCAGCGTTTGACTCACCCTATGTATGAGAACCTTCAAAATGCTTATGCTGCTGGCGTAGGGTTTAACTCTAAGTCTGCCTCCTGGCAGGCTACCCGTATCACCTTTGGTGATGAGCTTCGTGAGTCCAGTGAGAAGGACCCAAACATTGAAGCTGTAGGTATCGGCGGTCAGATCTACGGTAAACGTGCCGATATGATTATCGTAGACGATGCTGTAACTCTGAAAAACGCCAATGAGTTTGAACGCCAAATCAAGTGGTTGACACAGGACGTACGTTCTCGTCTGAACCCTACTGGCAAACTTATTATCATTGGTACCCGCGTTGCAGCAGTTGACCTCTACCGTGAACTGCGTAACCCAGACAGATACCCAGGTGGACTCGTCCCTTGGAAGTATCTGGCTATGCCAGCGTTGCTGACTACAGATGAAGACCCTGACAAATGGGAAACTCTCTGGCCAGCATCCGATGCACCCTTTGATGGGCAAGAAGAATCAGATCTTAATGAGGACGGACTCTATCCTAGATGGAATGGTCGTAACCTTTACAACGAACGCCAAGCTATGGATGCTTCTACTTGGGCATTGGTTTACCAGCAACAAGACATCTCAGATGATGCCATCTTTGATCCAGCGTGTGTGCGAGGTTCTATAGATGGTATGCGTAAAGCAGGTCGCTTGGTTCCTGGTCACCCAGGTCATCCACGTGATGTCAACGGCTTTAGTTTTATTTGTGGTCTTGATCCCGCTATGGTTGGTGATACAGCCGCCATTTGTTACGCTGTTGATCGCGTTACACATAAACGCTACATTGTTGATGCTATTAAAATTACTCGTCCAACGCCTGCTCAAATCCGTCAGCTAATCTTTGACTGGACTTCGCTCTATAGTCCTAGTGAATGGATAGTAGAGAAAAACGCATTTCAATCTTTCTTAACGCAAGACGAAGGCATCCGTGCCAACCTTGCAAGCCGAGGAGTATTACTACGTGAACACCACACAGGAAACAACAAGTGGGACTCAGGATTCGGTGTTGCCAGTATGTCCACATTGTTTGGGACCAAGCAGCACGATGGTAAACACCATAGAGATAATCTTATCCATCTTCCCAGTGACCAGACGGAAAATATCAAAGCTCTTATCGAGCAACTAATTACCTGGTCGCCTACGACTAAAGGTAAGACCGATATGGTGATGGCTCTTTGGTTCTGTGAGATCCGCGCACGCGAGATGCTGAGCCAAGGTGTACACGCAACACATCATATGAAAAACCCTTTCCTGTCTCGTTATGAACAGGGCAAGCGAATGGTCATCAACATAGATGAACTACTTGCAGAAAAAGATCGCACATTTATCTAAGGAGAAATCTTGTTATCAACTAAAGAGGTTGCAGCGAAAGTAGCACGGCTACAAACACGCTACGCAGCACGTGACCAGAGAATGCGTGACGTGCTCTCTGTACGTCAAGGTGATCTCTCCAAGGTATACCCTGCAATGTTTTCTGAAGAGTACCCAAAGCCTTTAGTTGCAAACTTCGTAGATGTAGCAGCACGTGACTTAGCAGAGGTAATGTCTCCTCTACCATCATTTAACTGCGCAGCTACCAATATGGTTTCTGACTCTGCACGTAAAGCTGCAGATACTCGTACCCGTATTGCTAACTATTACGTCTCTTCCTCTGACTTACAGATCCAGATGTACACAGGTGCTGACTGGTTCAACACCTACGGTATGCTCCCAGCAATTGTTGAGATGGACTATGAAACCAATAATCCGAGAATACGTTTGCTTAATCCTTTTGGTACTTATCCTGAAATTGATAGATTTGGTCGTACCCTCTCAATCTCGCAAATGATTTCAACAGATGCAGAACAACTAGCTACTCAGTATCCAGAGTTCTACGACCAGATTATGCCACGCAATGTCTATGCACCTGGTTCACCTTATGTATCTTTAGTTCGTTACCACGACAAAGACCAAGACTTAATCTTTATCCCAGAGCGCAAAAACCTAGTTCTATCTAATACACCTAACCCAGTAGGCAAGTGCCTAGCAGGTGTAGCTATGCGTTCATCTATTGATGGCGAAGCCCGTGGACAGTTTGATGATGTTCTATCAGTTCAACTGGCTCGTGCTCGCTTTGCAGTATTGCAGATCCAGGCAGCAGAAAAATCTATCCAAGCGCCTATTGCTATTCCACAGGATGTGCAAGAGTTGGCACTTGGACCAGATGCAATTATGCGTTCTGCTAACCCACAAGGTATTCGTCGTGTTCCACTAGAACTTCCTAACGGTGTCTTTACTGAATCAGGTGTTCTAGAACGTGAACTACGTACAGGTGCTCGTTATCCTGAGACTCGTTCAGGAAACATTGATGCATCTATTGTTACAGGTCGTGGCGTTCAGGCACTACAAGCTGGCTTTGATACACAGATCAAGGCAGCACAAGCACAGTTTGCTCGTTTGTTTATGGATCTTGTATCTACTTGTTTTGAAGTAGATGAGAAAGTCTTTGGCAATATGACCAAAGAAATCAAGGGCGTTGACGACGGTACTCCGTTTAATATGAAGTATATTCCATCACGTCAAATTGCAGGTAACTACGGAGTAGATGTCCGTTACGGCATTATGTCTGGTATGGATCCAAATCGCGCCATCATTGCATTACTACAAATGCGTAGCGACAAGCTCGTATCTCGTGACTATGTACGTCGTGAGATTCCAATGGAGCTTAATGTTACGCAGGAGGAACAACGTGTTGACATTGAAGAGATGCGCGATTCTTTGCGCGTTGCTGTTGCTCAGTACGCTCAGGCAATTCCAGCCCTTGCAGCGCAAGGTCAAGATCCATCTGAAATCATTTCCCGTCTTGCACAGGTTATTCAAGGCCGTCAAAAGGGATTACAGCTAGAAACAGTTATTGAAAAAGCATTTGCACCTAAAGAACAACCAGCAGCTCCAGAGATGGCGATGATGCCAGGAGCACCAGGAACTCCAGCAGCAGGTGCGGCCCCCGTACCTGCCTCGCAGCCAACTCCAGAACAAGGCGGAGCGGCCCCTGCTGCTGGTCCAGAACAACGTCCAGATATAGCAACCCTGCTAGCTTCTATTAGCGGCGCAGCATAACCGAGGGAGGTGTAAAATGAATCAAGGATCACGTGCAGCAGCACCTATGTCAAAGCCAGTTGAAGGCAAGAAGGATACCTCAAAGCCAGCAGGCGGGCAGGTATATTTCGGAACAACTCCAGCAGGTCGCAAGGGTACAGCAGTAAAGAAGGGCTAAGTAAATTTTAATTAACGGAGGTACTGGGCGTGGATAATAATAACAAGGTTCCACGCTCAGTACACTTCGCTGATTTTTTAGTAGTGCTCGCAGGTTTTGTACATAACGTTGCAAGTTCTGTACAGACTGCAACAGAAGAATTAATGGAGATAGCTGTTTACAACGCTAACCGAAACTCAGAAGTAAATAAAGCTTGGGAACAATTTTCAAACGATTTAGAAAAGATACAGGAGGATACCGATGGTAGATAGCCCATTACAAATAGGCGGTCCAGGAAAATTCTCCGTACGTGAAGACTTACCACCGTCACAAAATTACGGTGATCGCAAGGCAATGGCAGAAGATATTGCAGGTGCTTCTACTTCTCCTAAGCCATCTGCTAGGCCAACACCTGTTGCAGATATGGCACCACCAAAGCCAGAACCGCTAGTAGGAATGTTTGCTCCAACTCAACGTCCTGATGAGGATGTTAGGACTATGGCTGGTCCACCAAAGCCAGCAGAGGGTAAGTTGTCAGATACACTTGCAGCATTGCTTCCATACGATCAAACTGGAGAAATTTCTGTTCTCTATCAGATGGCTTTATCTAGAGGTCAGTAGTGGGATCAACCTCCAATAACATTAGGGCCATCTCTGCTCAAGCTGGTTTAACTCCAGCACAACAAGAACAGATCAATGGCTACATCAAGGCTGTAGACTCGCACCAGAAGTTAACATCTCTTCCATCTGACGTTGCAAAATTAGAGTACTCAAAGTTAACTCCAGAGCAACAGAAGTCGTTGAAAGATAACTTTGGTAACGTTGAGCAAAAGCGTGGATGGCTAGGCACAGCACTTCATTACACAGTAGAGCCAGCATTTAATATCATTGCCGCTCCTGTTAAATTAGTGTTTAAGGGTGTCCAAGAACTTTCAGATTTATCTACACGTGCTTATCGAACCGCTGCAATTGCTATTGACCAAAAAGTTGACATCGGTAAAGCGTGGACAACAGCCAATGACAAGGGCGATAAAGTATTTAGCCCGTCACGTATGGCAGAAGCAAACCGTATCTTTGGTTCGCAGTATATGTCTGTTGCACAAAAAGTTGCAGAGGGTATGACACTTGACCAGATCATTGCAACTGGAACAGAAGCAGAAAAGCAAATTGCATCACGAGCATCACAGAAAAAAGATCCACTCTTTCAAGATGCACTAGATGCAGCGAATGCTGCTAAGTATTCTCCAGGTAGATTTATTGCTAACGCTATCCTTCCGCAGAAATGGGAAGGATCAGGCGCTGCATATAAAACTATCTCTGGTCTTGGTGATGCAGCATTTCGTATATTTGCAGACCCAACACTTGCACTTGGTAAAGCTAAGAAGATATATGATATACAAAAATACGCGCTAGATAGCATTGTTGGTAATGCTGGAAATGTGCAAAAGGCGTTTCAAGTTGCAAGCGTACAAAGATTTGACCAAGCCTATGTTGGAGCATTGAAGAATTACTCAATTGCTCGCAAGGCACTCAAAGAAGGTGGCGTAGATTCAAAAGATTTAGTACAAGCAGGTATTGAACTCAAGCGTATTGCTCCTGAGTTTGGTGATGATGTCATTGAGGCTATGCTTAAAGAAGGCGTAGTTGAAGCTGGCACTATGAAAGGTTTTCTTGCTGGAAGCGAAGAAGCATTACGAACACTTAAAGGTCAAGCAGGTCGTCAAGTTCAATTACTTCCACGTATGGATCTTGCACGTCAGACTCGTATTGCAGCACTTACTACTGGTAATAAACTTCTTCGTTTTGACCAAGCAGGCAAGCGTGTTAGTCGTGAAGTCTTTACTGACCAAACAACTATTGGTGGTATTGAAGCACAACTGGTTGCTAAAACAAGGTTTATTGATACACGAACAGGTGAAGCAGCAACTGCCAACACTCCAAAAGAATTCTTAAAGCAAACTGAGAAAAATCTCATTGGTGAGATTGAACGTAAGACTGCCAAGATTCGTGCAGATGGTGCATTTCGTATGCCATTGGATTATGTCCAAGATCGCATTGACCGCTTTGCATCTAAGTTTTCAAAGGTTCCGTTTTTCCGCGACAATTTCTTTGACCCTAACGCACCAGATGCTGCTGAAAAGGTTTACCAGTTAGCACGTCTTGCTAATACTCGTTACAACTCACGCCTATTTGCAGAAGCATTCAAGGCTGGAGATGAAGCACAGAAGCGTCAAATTATGATGGGTGTCTTTAATACAGTAGCTGAGATCCGTGGACTTAATAAAGTTCCTGGCGGTAAGAATGTTCTTGACAAGTTGGCTAATTCATCACGCGAGCAGTTGTTTGCTCCACGTATCTTAGTACGCGATGCCAAGGGTAAGCCAGTGCTCAATGATGACGGAACTTACCGTTACTTTGAGCCATCTAGTTTTAATGACCAACAGTTTGCTATCTTTGATTTCCAACTAGCATCAGGTATGACAGTTCCTAAGATTCAAGATCTTGATGGAATCGTTGACAGATACCAAGTAGCAAGTAGGATTATGAGTTGGTCGCACAAACCTTGGGCCGAAAACTTAACATCTGGTTGGTCATTCTTGACTCTTGCTGGTCCTCGTTTTGCTGTACGTAACTCTATCGAAGATCTAATGGTTCACCTTGCAGTGGGCGATTCAATCTGGGGCCTAGCAGCAGGCAGACGTTTATCAACTAAGTTACGTACTGGTCAGGGCGGAGATACGCTAGGAGTTATTAATAAACTTGTTAAGCGTTCAGACCGTTCTTTATATCAAGGTAAAATCGAAGCAGCCAAAACTGTACAAGAAGCTCGCAAGGTTATGGCAGATGCTGTTATGGCAGATAAGTATCTTGGCAAACTTGATCCACAGGCACGTGAGATTATTGCTGAGATGGCAGAGTTCGGTGCTATTGATGAACTGCTTGCAGGCGTTGCTGAAGGTGGCAAAAAAGGTATCACTGGTGCAGACCACTGGACAGATGCACTTCGTACTGTAGATCAATTTGGCACATCTCGTGAGTATAAAATTGATGGAGTTACATACGCTAAGGAAAGCGGCGGAAACTACCGCGAGTATTCTCCAATTACGGCAGAAGGTAAGATTGCTTGGATAACAAGTATTGCTGCTATTGGCAACGACCCACTTGGTTCTATCGCTCTTCAGTATATGTCAGATAATCCAAATGCTAAAAGAATTGCTATTAATAAAATTGTAGAGTTCATTAACTCTCCACAGTACGCAAGTCAGAAGGCTCGTTTCCAGCTATACCGTCCAGGCAATAACGCTGATGTACGAGTACACGCAGAGAATGTATACGCTGCAACTCGCAACCTGTTTGTTAATAGCCAAGACAAAGTAAATCAGAAGTTGCTTGCCAAGGTTAGTATTCGTACACCTGAAGGCGGTATTAAGATTAATACACGCGACTTGGGTATTGATGACTTGCCGCAACTAGCAGAAGACGCACCACAGTTTATCTCTGGTCCAAGTATTATGCCTATCGCAGATGGTAACCCTGCTGGAAAGATCGTAGGAAAACACTGGGAATGGGTTGGCGAGATGAATGCTCGCTGGTCACGTGAGCCAATGGTTCTTTCTGCTGCTATTGATATGCGCAAGCGTTGGAAAAATGGTGGTCTAGAAGAGCGTTACTTGAAGCTCTTAACAGACCCTATCCGCAATAACGCCAAATTAACCGATGCTGAGAAGGCTGTTTTGATTAAAGACGCTGAAGCAAAGGGTAAGACCAAGATTATTGAACTAACACAGGACCTTGCTAAAGAGCGAGTTCTTGCATACGTTGATAACCCAGAGGTTCGCACACAGTTAGCATTCACAATGCGTAACTTTGCTCGTTACTATCGTGCAACAGAAGACTTTTATCGCCGTGTATTGCGTGGAGTTCGTTACAATCCAGAGTCAATCGCACGTGCATCATTGACATATGAAGGTGTTACACACTCTGGCTTTATACAAAAGGACGATCAGGGTGAGGCGTACTTCATTTATCCAGGTATGCAACCAGTTTATGCAGCAATGTCTAAACTTTCTACAGCATTTGGTATCAAAGGTGCGTTTGTTGCTCCAATGCCAGTAGAGTTTGGTGCAAAGCTTAATATGATTACACCATCTATGAACCCAGACTCTTTGTTTCCAACATTTTCTGGTCCATTGGCAGCACTGCCAGTCAAGATGATGTACGAATTGGTCCCATCACTAAAAGAATCAGAGAAGTATCTCTTTGGTGAGTACGGTGAAGACCAGCCAATTATTAACGCTATCCTGCCAGCGCATATTAACCGCGCATTGGGTGCATTAAACAAGGATGAGCGTGATTCACAGTACGCATCAGCTTTCCGTAAGGCAGTTACTTACCTAGAAGCTACCGATAACGGACTAAAGATTACAAAGGATGCACAAGGCAACGATGTTCCACCATCTCCTGGAGATCTAGAGGAATATCAGGACAAACTAAAGGCAACAACCCAAACTATCTTGGGTATGCGCTTCTTTAGTGCATTGATTCTGCCAGCATCACCTTCAGTTCAACTCAAGTCTGAGATGGCTGGATGGGTTCGTGACAACGAACGTACAAGTTTTAAGCAAGTATTCTCAAACCTAGTTACTGAATACAATGGTGACTACACACGTGCTACTGAAGAGTGGATCAGACTCTTCCCAAAGCAGATGCCATATACAGTATCTGAGTCTAAGAAGAACACAGTTGCTGTTATCAAGTACGGCGAAGCAGCAGGTAACTGGGTAGATAACAACACAGAACTACTCAAAAAGTACCCAGAAGCAGCAGCATTCTTGATTCCTAATATCGGTAAGTTCAGTTATGACGCTTACAAGACTATGATGAACGAAGGCTTCCTTGATAAGAAGCAGGTTGGTGACTTCCTTCGTGAGACACAGATTGCCACAGACAAACAGTTTTACTTCCAACAACGTAAAAATTATATGGCAGACCTTGCCGCTACTTCATCAGTAGATCAAAAGCGTCTAATTAACCAGCAATGGGATACTTGGTCTGGTCAGTTTATGGCTGTTCGTCCACAGTTGCAAACAGAGTTTGCATCAGGTGGAGCTTCAGATGTTCGTCGTGAGATAGCAGTTAAAGATCTACGTAATATGCTAACTAATGAAAAGAACCTTCCAAAGACGAAGACTGTAACTGTGCTTCGTCAAATGTTACAGACATACGATAGCTTCAGTGCGCAGTTCTCATCTATTACAGATAGAACAGATGCAGCACAAGATCGTAAGAATGCTCTTCAAGCAGGTGCCAAGGCTCAGTTACAAGAACTAGCTAACAGCAATCCAAATACTAAATCAGCTTATGATGTACTCTTTGCATCATTGATCGGAGACTAAAGTGCCAGTAGGTGGAACACCCAAAAGAAAGCAACAACCTGTTGCTGGAACAGCAGATGCCACTTCATCTGGTGCGTATAATTCAGGGGTTATACCTGATGTTACATACATTACGTCAAGTGTTCCTACCGCAGCTAATCCAAATAACGTCCAGAAGGCTACTCAAAAAGAGCTTATCCGTAAATTTTTGGAGATGTCTCCACAAGAACGTATTGGTATTGGTAATCAACTCAAGGGTGCTGGATATCAAGTTGGTGGTTTAACTGGTCAGGCTACAACAGATTTGCGTAATGCGTATCTCAAGGCTTACGATGACTTGAATCAAGAGATTATTCTTGGTCAGCAACTAGACTTTAATACATTCTTAACTCGTGAAAAGAATGCTGGTGGTGCTGGTGCAGGACCACGTAAACCTTACGTACAAGAGCAAGAAATCAACGATATATCTGCAAAGACTTTGATTGATGGAATTGTTAAGAGTTTAACTGGTCGTCCAACAGCAACTCCAGAAGAGGTTGCTAAATATACTGCAATGATACGTGACCAACAGAAGAAGAATCCGTTGGTTACTTCATATACAACTAGCGGTGGTCAGACTACTGGTTCAAGAACAACTGGTGGATTTGGTGCTCAAGAAGCACAGCAATTCTTAATTGACAAGATTTCACAAGGCGATGAAGCCAAGGCAACTCGTGCTTTGGATGCATACTCAACTGTAGTAAATATGTTTGGAGGGCTTCGTTAATGGCAAAGCGCCCAGATAATAGTTATGTTTCACAGGTATTTAACTTTGGTGTTGATAAGAGACTTCCTCTTGGTTTCGTCAATGTCGTTTACAGCAAAGACACTGGAAGTGTTCTTGGTTATGAAAAGGACGGCAAGTTCTATAACCTAGGCGAGAAGATTCCTGAGAAGGTTACAGAACCGCAGAAGCGTAAAACCTACACTGGTTCTATTGAAGAACGTGTGACTGCTATTGAACGCGAAGCAGAAGAGGCTAGAATAGCAAAAGCAGACTCTGATGCTAGAGCTGCAACTTCTGGCGACCAAAGAGCCAAAGCTGCGCAAGGTGACGTTCTAGACAATTATGCAACATCTCTAAAGCCACGCATTAATGATCTTGGATTTCAAATTGAAGCCTATGCTCGCAAGATAGCACGCGGCGATAAACTATCTCCAGTAGAAGAAAAAGAATTAAAACGTTTCAGCGATGAATATGCTAAACTAAACAAGACTTATAACGAAGCACGGTCTGACGCACTAGAATTCTACTATGGAACTCAAGCGGCAGCTACCACGCAGACTGGCAAAAAAATTGTTTCAGGCACTGGTCAAACACCTCCACCAAAGGTAACAACTGGCGGTGCAACTAGTGGTACAAACATACCTGGTGTCACAACCGATAAAACATCTGGCGGTAGAATTGGTGGGACAAACCTACCTGGTGTTACGACTGACAAAACAAGTGGTGGCAAAACTGGTGATACAACTGGTGGTACTGTCATCCCATCTAACTTCAATGTTGGAACGTTCCGTATGGCAGACGAAGCATCTATGGATGCAGCCGAAGGTATTACACCTGGTGCTGTAGTTAGTAAATATGATTCTATTCTTGCTAAGGCCAAAAAAGACTATAACCTTCCAGATATCATCTTTAGTAATGTTAAGTCTTTGGGTAAAATTCTTGAAGAATACGTTAATGGCAAGATTGATATTGACTTATTTAAGCAAAAGGTTGAAAACGATACTTGGTATCGTCAGAACTCTGATGAGATTAAGGCTCGCTACCTACAGAAGTTCAACTATGAAGATCTAGTTAAGTCTGGCAACGCTAAGGGAACTACTAACTACGAGCAACAGATTGCTAAAATTACCAATAATCTTTTAACTCAGGCACGTAAACTTGGCTCTGCACTTGATGAAGGTCAGGCAAAGTTAATTGCTGAAGATCTATACATTCATAACCAAGATACAGATGATGCAGTAGTAACTCGTCGCCTTGTAAACTTTATTCGTCCAATATCTGGAATGATTGCTGGAAAGATTACAGAAGATTTCAGTGGTTTGGCTCTTCAAAACTACCAAGGACTTCAAGCCTTGGCTAAGCAAAATGGTTTGAGACTAGAGGACATTCTTCCACCTGGAATTGATGGAAAGCCAACAACGGCTGAAGAAACATTAAAGCGATTAGCACTAGGTGAACTAGATCCAACTCGTCTTGCACAAGATGTACGCAAGCTTGCAGCAGTTGGTCAGCCACAATTTGTTCGTGACCTATTGGGTCAAGGTATTAACCTAGATCAAATCTACGCTCCATACAAAAGAACTATGGCTAATATCCTAGAGTTGGATGAGGGTCAGATTGACCTCACAGACCCAACACTTCGTATGGGTATCAACGATAAGGGCGATGTAAACCTTTATGATTATTCAAAGGCGTTACGTCAAGATAGTCGTTGGCAGTACACAGGTAAAGCTCGTGAGGAAGTATCAGATGCAGCACTCACAGTTCTTCGTAACTTCGGATTCCAGGGGTAATAATGGCTAGATATAATCCAGAATTAATGACGGTTGATGGCGGTGGAGATACAGTCTTCGCACCAACAACTCCTAAAGTGGATGCACGAATTGCCCTGCGTAAACTGCAATCTGGTCAACCATTAACTGATGATGAAAAACGTTCTCTAGGTCTTCCTGTTGCAGCACCAACTGTTACAGATACAACCGTCACAGATACATCAGTAGCAGATGCTGCAGCAAAAGCAACAGCTGATGCAGCGGCAGCAGCAGCTAAAGCCGCAGCAGATAAAGCAGCTGCAGATGCAGCAGCAGCAGCAGCTAAAACCGCAGCAGAAATAGCGGCTGCTAAAGCAGCTCAACTGGCAGCAGAAAAAGCGCTAGCAGATGCTAAGGCGGCTGCAGACAAAGCGGCTGCAGAGAAAGCATTACAAGCAAAAGCAACAGCAGACGCAAAAGCTGCTGAAGACAGAGCAAAACGTCAATCTGCTTACGATTTACTGTATGATGAATTTGACCGCTATGGTCTTGGTTCATTAGTAACTCCATTAAAAGATCTTATTACATCAGGTGTATCTCCATCAGAGTTTACTATTCGACTACGCGGAACAGATGCTTACAAAAAGCGTTTTTCAGCCAACGAAGCACGTATCAAAAATGGACTTCGTGCTTTGTCAGAATCTGAGTATATTCGTAACGAAGATGCTTACCAAGAAGTAATGCGTCGTAGAGGTTTGCCTGAGAGCTACTACGCTAGAGGCGATATGGGAGTGCAAAAAGGATTCGAGGCACTTCTTGCTGGAGACGTATCTTCTACTGAACTAGAAGACCGTATCGTTACAGCACAGGATCGTGTTCTTAACGCTAACCCAGAAATTGCCAGAACGCTTAAGGAATTTTATCCAGGTATTTCTAATGGAGATATCTTGGCTTATTCACTTGATCCAGTTAATGCTATTAATGCAATCAAGCGCAAGATTACAGCTGCTGAAATTGGAACTGCTGCAAGGCAAGAAGGCTTAACAAGTGGACTCAGCCGTGCTGAAGAGTTAGCAACTATGGGCATAACAAGAGACATAGCAGCCCAAGGTTACAAGACTATTGGCAGTGGATTACAGCGTGGTTCACAACTTGCAGCAATCTATGGAGAGAACCCATACTCACAGGTAACAGCAGAACAAGAGATCTTTAATCTACAGGGCGCACAAGAAGCACGTAAGCAACGCCAGAAGATTGCTGGATTAGAAAAAGCTACATTCAGTGGTCAAACTGGAGTAACTTCTGGAGCATTAGCACGAGATCGTGCTGGCGCTTACTAAATAAAAAGCCTGCCAACGGGACGACTGGTCCGTTGGAGTGATAACAAAACCAGTAGTAGGAGCCACACCACCCGCCCCAAGGTGAATGTGAGGCCTGCGTCAAACTAACAAAGAATGGGAGAAGGACCTATGTCCAACTACGACTACGAGGATGATGACTTCGATACCGAAGACACCAGTAATGATCTCGTAAAACAACTGCGCAAGGCTACTAAAGCAAAAGACAAGGAACTGTCCGAACTAAAGGCACAGTTTGAAAGTCTCAATAAAGCGCAAAGAGAACGAGCAATTAAAGATGCCCTCGAAAGTCGTGGGGTAAATAGCAAAATTGCTTCATTTATCCCACAGGATATAGACCCAACTGAAGAGTCTGTATCTAAATGGCTTGCAGATTATGCCGATGTATTCGGTATTGATGTTGGCCAAAACCAGGCAACACCTAATGTAGACCCAGCTCAAGCTGCTGCATATAAGCGTATGACTAATGCTGTCGAATCAGGATCATCTCCTGAACACAATGACAACATTATGCAGAAGCTTATGAATGCAAACAGCAGAGAAGAACTGGATGAAGTCATTAGGATGTCTGGACTCTAATCCGATCCTAAAACAGAAAGGCTAGACCACAAATGGCTATCCCAACAGGTACCCCTACCACCACGTCTAGCATCAGCAACCTCGTACAAGCAGCATACGATCAGTATGTAAGAATGGCACTACGTTCCATTCCTGTTATGCGTTCACTTGCAGATGTTAAGCC
>Ga0181359_1000030_pt1 | contig 27580 bp, 31 predicted proteins | sample Fa13VDMM15SD_FD_141229 | JGI IMG/M metagenome (GOLD analysis project Ga0181359, IMG submission 141229) | Freshwater viral communities from Lake Michigan, USA - Fa13.VD.MM15.S.D | ecosystem: Environmental > Aquatic > Freshwater > Lake | place: USA: Michigan | collected 2013-09-24 | reverse complement strand
TCACCGTAAGAGCACTTTTCAATAGTCCATCCTTTGTACTGCCATTCTTTAGGGGTTTTCATCGTGGTGTCCTCGGTTGTGGTGGTATGTAACCACTATAACCCCGCTTGACTGTTGCGTCAATAGGGTAAGCAAAATTAGTTTTCACAGCGTAACCTGATCCCCCATCACCAGCAGGTAGAGCTGCTGAAAGCTCAACCCCAATGCAGCCCGCCGCGCTTCAAACCGTCGGCGGGTTTCTGCTATGGTCAGCCCTGTCTTTTCAGCTAGGGGCGCAAAGGTACTCCCGTCAAATTCTTCGGCCCACAAACAGAACAGTTGAGCCGGTGGAATCTGCCAATCATGGGCCAGGGCGATGAGGTCATCAACGGCCCACGCGACTAGCCCCGATTCTCGCTTTGAATATTGGTGCAGGGTCAAGGCTGTTTGGGCTCGGTACGCGGCATCGACTGTTGGGTAGCCCAGCGATCGCCGGACTTCCCTGAACGCTGCCACCATCCGCCGTCGATTATTTGCCAAATCTGCCTGCCAAAAGAGCGTAATCCCCGCCCCTATAGTAGCCCAGCCCATAGTCTAGGGGCATGGCTACACTCCGATGGAATCCCCCTAAACTCACCACCGCCACTGCCGTCTATGCCTGGGGAGTGCCCTATGCTGCGGCCCAGCATGAGGGGGCAACCCTGCGTAATGGTGGCACTATCCCGCCCCGCCCCTGGACTGAGTACCCGTTAGAGAATGGTCTGCGCCTGGATCAGGATTTAGCCGACAACTACCGACGTTCTCAAAACCTAGGCACAGCGTTCAAGGCTACGGCCACCACCTACAACCGGGCCATGCAGGAAGCGATCGCGGCTTCGGTGTGGAACTGGCCCAGGCGTACTGTGCGGCGGTCGGGGGAGGTCGCTGGATCACCGCGCAACATCGTGGATACAGGAGATCTGCTGAACTCCCAAAAACTGAGTTTTGAGCGATGACCAAGTTTGCCACCGTCTCAGATCTACGCGGTTCCCTGGCTACCTTGCTCAATGCTGAGCTAGGCACCTTTGAGAATGGGATCAAGCGCATCTGGGTACGGCCCCCTGACCCACCAGCGGGGGCCGCCGAGGGGCTAGAGTGCATCATCCAGCGCATCCCCGCAGGTGCTGTCCGGGGTAGCAGCGGGGGGCAGCGAAAAGACCTCCGGCGCTGGGTGGTGACCCTCACCAACTACGCCGAGGATGGGGCCATGGCCACCGCCACTGACAAAATCAAAGCCACCTATACCCTAGCCACGGCCCCCCGCTATGTGCCCCCCACTGACAAAAACTACGAAAGCATAAGCTTCCAAATTTTCGATCCCACCCTCATTAATCCTTAGGAGTCAACCATGGGTTTTCCCACTGCGCTATCTGCCTCAACTAATCCCCGTGTCTACGTTGCCCGCATCCCAACAGGTAACAGCCTGCCGACCTTGTACGGTTTCGCCAGCAACGATGCTGAAGCCGCAGGTAGCACCACTATCACCCTCGACCTAATCACCATCGACGGGGGCGCGGCGTCGGGCTCCATCGAGCTAGAGCACGATCAGCCTATCCTATTTCCCGCCGACGCTGTAGCGAACCCCGTACTCGTCAAGGGCGTTGGCACCCTGGGCAGCCACACGATCATCGTGGATAGCGGTACTGCACTGCCCACCAATAGCGTAGCCGTCGGAGATTACATCACCTTCGCCGGCGATGCCCAGCTATACCGCATTACAGCCCGTACCGCCGCCTCTACTGATTACACCATCCGGGTATTCCCTGCCCTCAAGTCTGCTCCCGCCGACAATGCCGTAGTGACGGTCTACAACCTGCTACGCCTCAACCTGGCCTCCGGCGTCCAGTTCGTGACCATCACCACCGCTGGCGTATCGGTGCCTGTGACCGGCTGTACCTACAGCATGGCTGCCGCTGCCGCCTCGCTAGCCACCCCTGCCTATAAGCAACTCCTGGGCATCGAGTCGTCTAGCCCAACCACTTCAGTCGAAAACGCTGAAGTGGCCACCAACACCCTGGTCACGACCCTACGAGGCACCGTTGGTTTTGAGCTGGCCGTGGAGGGCATCGGTATCCCTGGCGATGCAGCCTTCCGTGAGATTATCCAGCCATTCCTGCTAGACAAAGATCGGGCCGCTGAGTCCATCTACACCCGCTATGAATCTTCAAGCGGTGCAAGGGTCTACCAAGGGCCAGGCTCATTGACCGAGGCCGATGCCGGGGAGACCGTCAACGAAGCTGATACCTACTCGGTCACCATGTCAATCTCAATAGGTTCTGACTTTGGCTACTGGATCCGTTAAGTACTTCAGTTCTAGCCGTCTGCACTGCATTGATTGCCAGGTCGTAGGCGGGCGGTTAGAGGCTGGGTGGGTCTACAGCGATGGCTACCTAAACCCCATCGAAACCCTGACTGATGGACACGGCTTCGAGGTTGCGATCGCCATCCCTGATGACTTGCAAACCCTACAGCAACCTGCTACTTTCTCATTCGTCAACGAGCCAGTGGAGTTTTACTTAGCATGAAAGCACTCGATTTAGTGGCCGCCCTGCCCAAACTGGGGGGCTTTAATCGCCTAGAGAAGGAAGAATACTACCGCCTATTCCTGCAATCCAGTGAAGATACCGTGGCCCTGCTGACCATCGCCGCCGAGATTGCTGCCGACAAGGGCTGGAGCCAGGAAGAAGCGATCACCCGGCTTCAAAACATGGAGACTGGCAACCCTGAAGATTTATTGGCGCTATCCGACCATCTCCCCCGCATCCTAGAGTTTGACCAGGCGAAGAAGCGGGCCAAAATCATGGAAGGGTTTGCCCTCGCCCAACTCATACTCATTTCGCGTTTGCCCGTGGCCTGGATCCGGGGCCAGTCTGAGGCCCTCACCGCCTACGGCATAGAGATTGACTTTGATGCCCTAGGCGAGATTCCCCGCCGCGATTGGCTATCCAGTGAGGTGCGCCGGGGGGCGATCGCCCAAATCGTTGACCTACTGCCCGAGCAATTTATCCGGCCCCTCGAAGACTTTGCCATTGCAGAATTGAACGAAGGCCGCACCGACTATGTTTCATCTGAGGATAGGGACGAAACCCCTTTAGTCGTGCCCAGCGAATCCTTAGCGAATGCCGCACCGCCTTCGACAGAGAGCGTGAGTTCTGGGATAAATGCTACTTCCGAATCCAGAGCGCTGGTGTTCAAGACCCATGCTACCACTGGCAAGAAATCGGCCTAACCCCTATCTGGCGAGTCCGGCAAATGGTATCGACGCTGATTGAGCAAGACGAACTAAAGGCCAGGGCTAGCAGCTATGCGATCGCCCGCTTTGCCCTGACTCAAATCAGCCGCAAGGGCACCAAGATATCCATTGAAGACTTCATGCCCTACGCCGATCCCAACGCCGCGCAGAAGCAGGGTCAGGGTATCCCAGCCAAGACTGTGGCAATCATGCGGCAATTGGTCAAGGGGCGAGCGTTACCAGCTCGGGTGGAGGCGGCAGCAATACGGGCATTAGGGGGAATGGGCGATGGCTGATTTAGGTGAACTCGTACTCAAGCTTACGGTCGATGATAGCCAGTATGCCCGAGACCTACTCAGGGCCAGAGCTCAGGCCGAAGCCCTCAAGGATATCCGGGTTGGGTTGCGGGCTGATGGCCTGGGGGGTGTTGATGCTGGGCTGAAGAGAATCGGAACCAGTACCCGTGATGTGGGTAAGTCGTTCTCTGTTTTGCAAGGGGCCATCCAGGGGGCATCCCAGGCCATCACACAAAGCCTGATTCAATTGGGCGGGGCACTGCTGAACATCCCTAAAAATATCATCTCCAGTTCTCTGGGTGGATTCGTTGAATTTGATGGCGAGATACAACGGTTTGCAGCACTATCCGGGTCAACCAGGGCAGAGTTAGAACCGTTGGTAGATGAGGTCAAGCGCCTTGGCCAAGAAACAACGAAGACCCCCGTAGAGATTGCCCAGGCTGCTAATACCCTCGCTCAACTAGGGGCCACATCTGACGATGTTAAAACCCAGTTAGCTGGGGTAGTCAGCCTATCTGAAGCCACCGGGACTGGTCTGGTGCAAGCCGCTGAATTGAGCCAGATTGCAGCCAATATTTTTGGGTTCTCATCTAAGGACATCAGCGATCGACTGGCATCCCTGGCCATTGGTACCGCTGCCGACGTAGGCGATGTCCAGCAGTTACTGCAACAAACCGGTGGTATCTTTAAACAGCTCGGGGCCGACGCCGACCCTGATGAACTACTAGCCGCGTTTGCCACATTGCGAGATGCTGGGATTAATTCCGAGGTGGCTGCTACCGCACTACGGGGCGTCATTGCGACTCTGGTAGACCCCAAGAAAGCCGACGAACTGAAAAAACTAGGGGTCAGTGCTTTTGATGCTGAGGGGAACTTCCTGGGCCTCGAAGCAGTATTCAGGCAATTGCAGGTCGCCCAGGGGCAGTTCAATCCTAAGGACTTTACCGGAGCCCTAATTGAGGCTTTTGGCCGGGAGAGCGTGACCGCCATCACGGGCAACCTTGGCCTACTGGATACCAAATTCAAAAACACTTTAGCGGGACTAAAGAACTCAGCCGGGCAATCAGGGGAAGTCTCTGCCACATTGCAGCAAGGGTTATCTGGGGCTCTGGAGCAATTCCTGGGCAGTGTCGAGACCCTATCGCTGGGTTTCGGTGAAGCACTGGCACCGATCGCAGAAGCTGTTCTACGCATTGGCACTCAGTTAGTCAATGCCCTGGGCGGCTCCGATATATTTGCGTCACTCACCGCATCAGCCCAGCAGTTCTTGACGGTGCTGAACGGGTCTGGTGATTTTGTTGCCCAACTAGGTCAGTCCCTAGTCACCAACTTTGGCAACGTCCTTAACACCATCGCTGCGTCTGTCAGTCAACTCACCGCCGCCATTCAGAACAATCCTGAAGCCATCCTGGCCCAACTGCAAAGTACAGCCGCCTCAATCAGTCAAATCGTTATCAGCGCCATTCAGGGCACCGGTGCTGCCTTTCAATTCGTCGTCCAAAACTTTGACGCCATCGTCGCTGGGGTGCAGGCCCTGGGGGTTGTCATTGCCACCGCGCTAGCAGGCAATGTTATTGCCGGGGTAGTCTCGTTTGGGACAGCCCTAGTCAGCATTGCATCAACCGTCCTCCCGGTTGTCATTGGCGCATTTACCGCGCTATCAGGCACCGTCTCCGGGCTACTGCTGGCATTCCAGGCGGGGGGCATCGCCGGGGTAGTGTCTAGCCTTGGCGCTACCTTCTCCCTGTTCGCGGCATCGTTGGCCCCTCTACTGCCCATCATTGCCGCCGTGGCTGGGGCGATCGCATTAATCGTCGTCGCGTTCAAGGCATTGCGGTCGGAGCGGGGCCAGGAAGTTCTAGGCGCAATCGGGGCCAAGGCCAAAGAATTGTTTGACTCATTCCGCAATAGTGAACCCGTGAAGGCGTTCTTAAATCTGCTGGATTCGATCAGGGATCTGGGAGTCGCGCTCATCCCAGTTATTCAAAATGTAGTCGGGGAAATGATTCGATTTGGCGGCGTTGGGATTGAAAATATAAAGTCAGCTTTTGCCTCAACAGGGATCAGCGTTAATGATATTTACAAAACATTTTTACTCTTAAATCCTGTTTTTGCCGGTGCAATTGCCCTTTCCAAAACATTGCTTTCAATCGTTACCGACATTCTCAATCAGACCGCCACTGTTATTGACAACCTCACCGCCGCTATCAGTGGGCCGAAGACACTTGAAGTATCAGGAGCCGATGGACTAGGCGACTCGCTGAGGGAGGGTGCCAATGCCCTAGGGACAGCAGGGAAAAACCTACAGAAACCCCCCGCAGAAAAACCCACAGAAACCCCCACAGAAACCCCCACAGAAACCCCCACAGAAACTCCCGCTGGCCCAAAGCGTGACCTCGCCGCTGAGCAAAAAGCCGCCGCCGATGCCCTCGCCGCTGCTGAGAAAAAGGCTGAGGACGACAAGAACGCCCGGCAGACCGCCTTTGACAATGCCCGCATTGCCCGTGACATCGCCGCCGAAGATGCCAAGATAGCCCGTCAACAAGCCTTTGAGGATACCAAGCGCGCCAACTCCCTGGCCCTTGAGTCTGAGATTGAGCGGCGCAAGATAGCGACTGAGCAAGCGATCGAGGCCATCAAAGAAGAGGGCCGCAGGCGGGAAGAAGAATTTAACGCCCGCCAGAATGCTGAAAAACTAGCCTTCGAGGATGACCTGGCTGCTCGTCGCACTGCCGCTGAACGCCAGTTTGCTCTAGACGAAGCTGGGTCACTAGACGAGCGGAACAAGCTAGTCGAGGGCTTTGCCGCCGAAGATCGCAAGGCTGCGGTACTGGCCCCCTTTGAGCAAGAACAGCGTGACTTTGAGGCACAGCAGTTAGAAGATAAGCGCATCTTTGAAGAACAGCAACGCGCACTTGATGCCGAAGCTGAGCTGCTCAAAGTCGAGTCTGAGAAAGAGATCAACAGACTCAACCTTGAGGCCAAAGGACAGGAAATAGATTTAGAGCGTGCCTTTCAGGACAATGAGCGGGAAATTGAACGACGGTTCAAGGCTGACGAACGCAATGCTGAGGCAGCATTCAACGCAGACCAGCGCCGACTGGACGAGGAAAGCGCCCGACGGATTGAGGCGCTCAAGTCCGGCAACGACGCCGCCGCCGTCACGGCCTTCCGCAGGGGTGGCACCTTCGCCGCTGGCCAAAACATTCTCGCTGGTGAGGCTGGCCCAGAACTACTCAAGGTCGGCGGTAAGCAAGCCTTGGTCACCGAACCCAGCCTCATGCGCTTTGACTCCCCTGGCCGCGTCACTTCTGCACCCTCCACCCGGCGCAAACTATCCCAGGGGCAACTGAGTAGGGCCGGGGCTGGGGGTGAGCTGAAGGCCATGCGGAGAGCTCTGGAGCGATCGCTGGCTAGACCCCCCGCCGATATCAACACCACAGTCCAGGTGCAGGGGCTCAGTGCTGACCAGGTACGGCGACAATTGGCTATGCACCAAAGCGACCTATACCGCAGCCTAGGGGGCCTCTGATGTCCAATAAATTCACGCTGATTCTTGCAGGGCAGACTAGCATCGTCCTTACCCATTCCGCCGGTCAGTTATTTGCCCCCGCGCAGCTAGGGTTCACCAGCGTAGGCGACACCAATCTTCGAGGCATCTCCCTCGTCGGCGCTACCCCGGTGCAGCCCCTCGACCTGGTTTTTGACGCGGCCCTGACCAATGCACAATTCTGCACCTTTCAGCAGTTCGCGTACCAGCAAGAGGTAGGGGGCCAGAAGGGCGATATCGTGCTTAGGAATGAATGGTATCGGATCAACGCCAACTGGGCTGCCGTCAATAATCGCTCCACCGTGGGCAGCGCTGTCACTACCGCTGGCATCTCCCAGAGTTACGTTCAGTACCCGGTGTTGCTGTTGTTGCCGGAGGATTGGTTTGAACCCCTGGGCCAGAACAGCGGGGGGCAGTGGTGGTCGGTCAAGTTTACGGCGAAGGAGCTGACGGCTTAACGCAAAACCCCCGCCAGGGTCGATTCTGGCGAGGTGGGTTTGTGTGGGTGAGGGGGTGAAGCCTTCCAATCGCCCTAAGAGCTTTTACCCGGTTTCAGCTACCGCGAAGTCGCCAAAGAGGCTCAATTCTTTCCTTCCAATCGCCCTAAGAGCTTTTACCCGGTTTCAGCCAACCCTGATGTTCGCCATGCTGAGGTGTTGCCCCTTCCAATCGCCCTAAGAGCTTTTACCCGGTTTCAGCGTGCTGGGCCAGGCGGCTGGCCTGTTGCTCTACCCTTCCAATCGCCCTAAGAGCTTTTACCCGGTTTCAGCCCCACTCCATAGGAGCCCAGCCATTGAGGGGATCTCTTCCAATCGCCCTAAGAGCTTTTACCCGGTTTCAGCATAGGCATGGTTTTTTCCTGGTTAGGGGGTATAGCTTCCAATCGCCCTAAGAGCTTTTACCCGGTTTCAGCAAAACTATGCCCAAGTCACACTTCCAATCGCCCTAAGAGCTTTTACCCGGTTTCAGCCAGCAAGAGGCTGCACCCAAACAGAGTTAGGAAGGTCTGCTTCCAATCGCCCTAAGAGCTTTTACCCGGTTTCAGCGCTCCAGGGGAAGTCCGGTAGTCGATTTCAAATCCTTCCAATCGCCCTAAGAGCTTTTACCCGGTTTCAGCGGCAACCTCCCAAACGCTAAGCTGGACAGGCGTTTCCGGTGCCACTTGCGCGGATCGGTTTTTTTGCCTTTTTTGTCGAACGAGTTTAGAGGGTTTCAAGGGCTGGAAGTTAGTTACATCCGGTAGGTCGCGCTGTTTGGGTAAAGCCCCTTGCGGGGAGATTGCCAGGGCATCGCCCTGGAGTGAGGCTAACGCCTCTTCCTGGTTCATCGTCGGCCTACTGGCCAACTCCCCAGGCGTTACTTCCCCGGCTAAAGCCAGGTAGTTTCCTTGATGTTCAGGGAAAGCTATATCGCGGATATTCCTTGCAGCGTTAGTATCCGCATTGGCAGTGTGGCCACAACCGACACACACAAATTCTGATTGGGTAAGACGACTAGCCTTATTCACTTCACCGCACTCATTGCAAGTTTGGCTAGTAAACTGGGGCGGAACTCTCGCAAACTCACGGTCATTCGCTTTAGCCTTAGCCTCTATCATACCGTATAACTGCCCAAAGCCAGCATCTAGCAAAGACCGATTCAGCCCAGCTTTAGCCGCCGCCATATTGCGTTCGTAGCCTGTGCCCTCAGCATTGGGTTTGGCCTTGGGGCTACGCGTCATGTTAGCCAGCTTCAAATCTTCAACGGCGATCGCGCCATATTTCCGCACAGCAAAGGTGCTTAATTTGTGATGCCATGCTTTGCGATCGCGCCTCACCTTCTCATGCTCCAGGGCCAGTCGCGCATAGGTTTTTTTCTGGTTGGCACTGCCTTTTTCCTGGTTTGCAGCTTTGCGAGACAAGCGCTTAATTTTCTGGAGTCGTCGCTTTAGGGGGCTGGGGATATCAGTATGGTGTCCCGCGTCATCATTCAGAATGTGGACTACCCCAGCATCAAACCCAGCCACCTTGGTTGAGGGCTTGGGTGTTTCACAGGGCACATCACCCACCAACAGTAGGTAGTAGCCACTGGGCTGCTTCATAATGCGATAGCTTTTTACGGGCACCCCGTCGGGCCACCTATTCTCAAGACTGCGAACCCGTAGCCGCCCCAATTTTGGCAGTTTGATATGCCCGCATTGTACTTTGGCCTGGCCGCGCTGAGTATTATTCAGAGTGCGATTTTCACCCCGTCGCTTAAACCGTGGGCTTTTGCGTTTGCCCTTGCGGTATTCCTTCCAAGATGTAGCCAATAGTTTGATAGTGCCCTGGGAGAGCTTGTAAGGGCAATCCCTAAACCACGGCTTATCAATGTGAAGATTATGGGCAAACAGCGGGGTGAGGCTGTACTCACTATCCTGGTCTAATTCTGGCTGCCGATACGTCTGCGGAATAGGGCATGAATAGCCAGCCCGCTTATGCTGCTGGATACGGCTATAGGGAATGGGCACCCAGCGATCGCCGTCTTTCTCCCAGCGATATTCCCACGGCACCGGGCAGCATGGGGCATGGGCCTTATCGTGTTTGTTGTAGGCACTGAATGTTTCAAATTCTTTGAGCAACCCTAGGCCACGATTCCAGACCCAGCGCTGTACGTCTATCCAAGAATCTATACTGGCCGCTTGCGTAGCGTTTAGCGTCAGCTTAAATTCAAGCGTTTTGATAGAATGGGTTTGCTGACTCATAGCTGATTCCTATGGCTTGGCTCGGGCACTGGCAGGCGTTAACTGTCGGTGCCCTCCCATAATAGCACTGTGAGAGTTTGCCGCGCAAGCCCCCAGCGATCGCCTATGCGTGGTAAAGCATCCCGCTACGAGGGCTGACCTGGGCCTCTACGTTGAAGGGTTGGCCGTAGGTATCCCAGCCCCATAGCCCCCAGCCGTGCTCCCACCCGCAACGACGTAGGTGTAGCCTGCCATCGGGGGCAGGGCCGACTACACGCCAGAGTTGGCCGAAGTAGTAAACAATGTCCCAATAGCTAAATAAAGACTGTCTCATCGATCGTGGCCGGGGGTTGGGGGGTCATAGGAGAGGGGTCGGGGTGATGCCCCTATTCTACCCTCACGCAAAAACCCAGCGATCGCACCGCAGTCCCCAGCGCTCGGCCGGGCCCTTGGCTAGAGCTTGGCGATTCATAGGAGGGCTTCCAGTAGCGACAGTTGCTTTAACCTGCTGGGCATCTTAGCCACCCGCTCTAAATCGGGGCGGATTCCAGCCGAGCGATCGCAGACCCAAAGCTTCTCCGTCCTTACTGTGTCCAGCGCGGCCCGTGCCTTGCCATTGGCCGCGCTCATCCTGGCTTCAATCTCGACGCACCGCTGAGCACTGGCGGGGATAATGTCTTGGGCGTAGTTACTCAGGACGTAGCTACCCTGGCAAGCGTCCAGGGCATCACATAGCGCCTGCCAATCGTCTAGTGTGTAGCCGCTGTAGTGGCCCTGATCAGTGCCAGGGTAAGGTGGGTCAACGTAGTGAACGGTCTGCGGTGAATCCCACCGGCTGATGAAGGCTAAGGCATCCTCACAGCCGATATGGACTTCCCGCAATCGCTCAAAACATTGGGGTAGGCAGGCTGTTTTGTTAGCCCAAGTAGAGGCCAGATTGCGCGTTATTGTGCTTGTTGCCCACCCCGCTGCGGCCTTATTCGCAAAGCTAGCATTGAACTGGATATAAACAGCCCACGCTACCTTTAACTCGTCATGGCCTGCGGGGTTGCAGTAGATAGCCCTAGCCCTGCTGTACTCTTCCTGGCTGTAGGGCGTTAACTGTAGCCATCGGGCTAGCTCTTGCGGTTGCCCACGGGCAACGCGCCAGAATGTGATCAGGTTTTGGTTCTTATCATTGATAGCCTCCCGGTAATAGTGACTATTACCGCGATTGACCTTGCCCTTGGCATACAGCACAGCACCGCCGCCAAAGAACGGTTCGCTGTAGACAGTATGCGGGATCGCCATGATGTAGGGAACAATCTGCGATGCAATCCGGGCTTTCCCGCCGTAGTAGCTCAAAGGTGTTTTCATCGGCCTCCCTCGTCAATCCACAGCACCCCCAGCCACGGGGTATTAATCTCAGCCTCCCGCCGTACCCAGTCCAGCGCCACACAGGGCCGCGCCTCCTCGTCCCACCACTGACACACCGGGCGAAACGTGATCGACACGTCGCCAAACTGCCAGCAGTCCGCCACCTTTACCCCGCAAGTGTAGTAGCGGAGCCAGGGGTAAAAAGTTCGCAGTAGGGGCGGCATGGCGTGGGGGCTTGTGGGACTACCGTGATTCTACCGCAGACCACCCGATCGCAATCCTGTGCAGGGTGTGCAGGCCATGCAGGCCTCCGTTGAAATTATTTGGCTGTGTGTGCGGCGGAATTTTTTAGGAAACACACAGCACTTTCACGCTAGGAAACCGGGGTGTTTGGCCTGCATGGCCTGCACAGCCCTAACGCGATCGCCTAAAATCCCTGTTTTCTCGTTGAGGCCCATCATTCCCGGCGCATCAGTACAGGAGGTACAGGGCACTATTCCCCAACCTTTTCTTATATACTTTTACTGTGCATAGACAGCACAAAGCAGACCACGTTACCGGGGTCTTTTTGAAATTGTAGCACCTTGCACAGCCCTGAACCATGACCCTAGACCCCGGCGATCGCTGTTACTACTACACCGGCAAAACCCTGTACCCTGCCGTCGTGGTTACGCCCGCCCAAGTTTTAGCCCTAGGCGGGGTGCTCTCAGAGCATCCTGAATTACTCTCCATCAGGTTGCCTTTGCCGTCGCGCAGGCCAGCGCAGGGGGCCTAGACTTTACTACTTTTGATTTTTTGCGTGAGCTTGACAACGCGAAAAAAGTTTGTATGCGCCAGGATTACACCCACACGCTAAATCTGCCAAAACCGACCGGACACGCGATCGCCCGCCCGGTTGATGGCGGTAAGTCGGTGCGGGTTCGATTTGATTGACTAATTTCGACTAAGTGGTTGACATTGCCCTAACCTTACCCTAATCTATTTGTTAGGCCGGTCAGGGCAAGAGTCCAATCCATACCCCGACCGGGTGGAGTTAACCACAGAAGAATTTTACTATGTCTTCCAGCGCTTCTCGACTTTCTCGCACTCGGACGGCCATCGCCGCCCGCTACGATGTGGCTGAGGCTCATCAGGACATCCTTGATTTCCTTGGGGGCTGCTACGATGCGCCCCTAGCTCCGCTGCTTACTGAAAAGCAGCTAAGCCAAAGGCGAATGCTTCGCTGGATGCGGAACCGCCACGACAAAATGGCCTTATTTGGGCTGGTGGAGTCCCGTCGCACATTGCCTGCGGGGGCGGTGGACTATCTTGGCCGCAACATCGCCAACGATGGGGCAGAGTACCCCCACTACTTCCTCGGTTCGCTCTTAGCGATCGGGGTAGATACCCCTGCTAAAGGCAATCGGTTTGTTGACCTATATGAGCAAGTTCAGGATCCGGGGCGATCCTGGGTTAGCGGTTGCCAGGTTGACCAACTAAGGGCGGCGGCGATCGCCCTCACCCCCAACTACAATCGTTTGCCTAACTGGGTTAGGCAAGGGCTTATGAATGCCCCTAGCGCTGCCAAAATTGGCGGCGATCGCATTGGCGACATTTGGCGTCTTATCCCATGCGTCAAGGCGTGGAACTGGGCGCCGTTTTCCAAAAGAATTGCCGAGAAGATCGGCAAGTGCTCCCCAAAGTTTCGGATGTTGGCGGCAATTGCTTGGGAAGCCCGCACTTCTTACGGCAAAGATATGACCGATGTTGAGTCGTTCTGGGCCATCCTTCACTGGCTCCAATCTGCCAGCCTGATGGAGCAAATCGACTTTGCCATGAATGGCGCTGTGGTTGATTACCACTACGGCAAACCTGGCTACTCAGTAGTTCAGTGGGGCCGCACCCGATGGGCCGCATTCTTGACCGAATCCCTAGGGCTGCCCTGGGGGTTGATTGAATTGCCTAAACGGGTGACAGCCGAGGCCATCACCGAAGCCATTACCCGTTTAGGCAGCCCCAGGCAAGCTTGCCTAGCCTTGTTCGGTGTAGCTGGCAAGGCTACCGAGCGGGCATTCTCCAGCGCCACTAAGGAATCTTGGCAGTGGGCATCTGCCCTAGCTTACGGCAATGCTGACGCCGTGCAGAAAATCCTAAGCATGGAAACCCTTATTGAATGGGAGCCGGAGGCCGTTGACTTCCTCAAGTCGCTGCCCATGGTTAGCCGCCTGCGCATGTTGCAGGCCACCGAGTTCAAGTATCGGGGTGAAGTCTGCCCCATCAGCGCTGACCACGTTAGAGATACGGGCTACCTCTGGGCCAACATCCAGACCAAGCCCAATTTGGGCCGAGTGCGTTGCTGGTTTAGCTGTCATGAGCAGTTAGCCGCCGCCTTTGTGGCGGAACTGCCTGACGAAGCTTTACCTATCCCTGCTGGGTGGGATAGGGTAGACGGCCTCTGCGCCGTTGATGGTACATGGGAGCTGGAGTTTCCTCAAAGGGTCGCAACCCTCAAATACTGGGGACAGATCCTGCGCAACTGCGTAGGCGGCTACGGCCCAGCCATTAAGTCAGGGCGATCGGTGATTTTTGCCGTGCGCCAGCAGGGGCAGATCACCCACTGCGTTGAGTTTGCTGGGGGCCACTGCAACCAGTTCTATCGGGCTGGCAACAGAAGCCCTGACTACGACGTTAAAGATGCAGTGTTGGCCGCGCTGGGCCTTGCTGGATTGGCATAGGCGAAACGCCCTGCGGGGCGTCTACGGGGTGGTTGTATCCCCCGTACTGAAGAGCCAGACAATGGAAAACTTTTGGATTATCGCAGGGCAATCTATAGCCGGTGCCATGCTTGGCTACTTCGCTGCCCGCTACGCCCAGAGGTTCCTATAGTGGATCACTCAAAGGCGCTAGAAAATGCACTGGTTGAGGGCAAGCGGCGGCACCCATCTGCCCCTGTCCAACACCATGGGGCGTTTGCAAATAGCGTGGCTTACCTAGTCACAGGTGTTAGCGGTGGCTATGGCGGGCCATCATGCCGCGAACATGCCGTTAGTCACAACGCCCTAATGGAAGGAGGTGGGCAGCAAACCGTAGTGGCGGGTATGAATGCTTTTGTCCCCGGCCCTGATACCGTCATGCCAGGGCGGTGGAAATACGACGCGGCGATCGCGTTTGCCGATCCTATTTGCTATGGGCCGCTGTCTGATGTGCATCATCAGTGCTACCGGTCAGAGCATTGTTTTGACGAAGCGGAGGTAGATATCGAAAGCCTAAAAAAGTGGCGGCACCAGGGCGGCACCCGCTAAGCCACGGCTTTGGCCGGATTTGCTCTCGGTGCGAGGTGAAACCTTTACGAAAAGACAACACCACAGGGGTGTGTGCTGGATGTCAACGCCGGGGGCAAAAAAACAGCAAGTACCGTACCCACTTTGATTGAAGGCCTTGAGCCTTGGGTATGATTGAGCTAAGTTGAGCTATGTACTCGCGGAGATGCTGGTTGAGGCGATCGGGGCCGGTGCCGTGGGGGAAGATTCCCAGACGATGATGATTGCAGTGGTCACCGGGGCGATTACCAAGATCCAAAAAGATGCCCGGAGTGCTTGGGCCTTTGTTCATGCGAATGCTGGCCTTGATGAGCTTGATGAGACGGATCTTTCATACAACTGGCCAAAGGGGCTGTTTTCCCTAGCGGAGCCTTTGACCGAAGCTGAAGGGGTTGAAACCTTCTACCCAATGGACAAGTACAGCATGGCCGCAATACCCACGGAGGCTACCGCCACGGCCATCAGGGGTGCAGTGGGGCAGATAGGGTGAGGGATTGCAGGGAGAGGCAGCGATCGGGCGATGGTGAGCCTAGCAGTACCCTCTGAGGACAGGCACTAAAAAACCCCCGCCATACGCTGGGCGCATGGCGGGGCGTGTCGAGGGCTGGGTGGATTAAATAACTGCAATCAAGATATTTGCCAAAATTGCATGACCTGCATTAGTTGGGTGTGTACCATCCGAAAAATAAGTGGTGTTTGTATTTGCCCCGGCAGCGCCTATCGTTGAATCAAGGTCAAATCGCGCAAGTTTATAACCATACGTTGCAGCTCCGCTAACTAGCAAAGCGTTATAGGCGCTGCGAGTAACTTCACTGACTCCCGTTCTGGGAAGCATCGTGCAAATTGTTATATTACTGGCTGTCCAACCACTTGATAATGCTGTAGTAATCCATGTCTCAAAATCTGCGTACTCTTGAGCCGCAGAATTTCCTTTTAACACAATGCCGTTAGTACCCGCAAAGGCGATCATCTTATGTCCTCTTTGCGTAGGCACTTCTAATAATTCCGAAACTTTATTAAGATGATCTGAAACCATTGTGCCTATGGCGGGATCTGATGGCCAATCATAGACCCAGCTCTGGCCGTTGACCCCGTAGTTTGGAGCAAATACATCAGAACCAAGGCTGGCGGCAACAATAGGCAAGAACTCGTTTACTCCATCGCCCTTCATAATGCTGTCTCCAACGCCAGCCAAAACAAGCCCCGGCTGGATTGTGAGAACCCGGAGCGCTTCCGTTCCAAATCGTCTGGGGAAAATAGATAATCGTTTAATGTAGGTATTGGATTGTCCAAAGGCAGTTGATGTGGCGTATCTGCCAACACCTAATAAAGTTTTTCCCGACACCGTACCCCCTATTGTCAGGTCATCATCAATTTGTTGGCCATCATCAGAAGCGTAGGAATGATTTACACCTACTGTGTAGGAAAATGCAGTTTTAACAATAGCCCCATAATTTGCACTATTGTTGCTTACACTTCCGTTGGGTCTGATTGAGCCATTTGTGGCATGTCCTGGGTTATTAACATCCAATGTCCAAATAACATTGTCTGAGGCAGGGGTGCTAGAACGATAAAACTCAGCATAAATAGTTGAATTACTGCCTAGCTCAGAACGAGTAATGCTTGGCATTACATCAGCCCCAGATGCCCCCGCAGCAGCACCTACAAAAATCCCCCTGTCTGTAATTGCCGGAATGTTTGGGCCAAAATTTATTGATTCCCCAGCCACATTCAGAACTGTTCTTGTACCAGTACGCGAATAAGACCATCCAGTAATAGACGATGGGCTGGTAAAAACTTCACCGCCTACCGATTGACGATACTTAGACTCTGCAAAGTTTAGATCAAGAGATGCCGTTGAAAATACAAAGGAATTAAAGAAATTAATCGGAACGCTCCCCGCCCCCGATCGCCCCAACCCCAGCCCGAGTCCCATGCTTGGCATTAGCCCACCCTATAGCCAGTACATTGTCCAGCCGATAGCGTTACCGTTGCCGCCAATTTATCGCCAAAGGTCTGCACTTGCCCCGCCGCCAGCGCATAGCCGCTGTAGTTGGAGGGCAGGCCAGTGGTGCTAAATGTGCAACCGTTAGCGCTTGCCTGGATAGCGCTGAATGGCCCGGTTGTCGATGCCGTGGTTGTGATGGGGATTGGTGTTCCCCCGATTAATCTTTGATTGGCATTAGTGATAGTATTTTTCACAACTATTTGCCCCCTTTCAACTCGCTACTCAGCTTTACAATGCGATTGGTTTTGCCGTCTTGTTTGATTACAACAGCGGGGTTTTCTTTGGTGCCATTGCGAACGATGGTAGAGTCTCCAGACTTGATTTCAACGCGCCCGGTACTCACTCGGGTAACGGTGCCAATGCCAGTGCCAGTGCCATAATTCCAGGTAACGGTACTGCCTTTTTTAGGGGTTGCCATTACTTTTCTCCTGTCTCTTTACAAAAGCTGCGGCTGACTTGATCGCAGCCTTGCCACCCCAGCCCATCACGGCCTGGATAGCTTTAGAGTCGGCGGCAGTCTTGCCCTGGGCCGCTGCTTTATCAGCAGCGGGGACATGGCGGGCAAATGCGGCCACACGCTTGGCAGTCTCTAGGGTCATCGGCTCCCCGCTGGCGAATTGAGCAGCCCGCTTAACCCCGGTTGGAGTCATGGCGCGGCGGCTAGGCGGTAGCTCTTGCCGTAGCTCCAGCACCCGCTTGGCCTGGGTCTGTGCTGATTTTGGGGGTATCCATTTAGGGGTTGCCATTGCTATTCCTCTGGGCTAGTGTAAATTTCCTCAGCCTCGCTTTGCCCGTACTCAGCGACTAGGATAGGCAGCACCGTTTCATCCCAGCCGCTAGCAGGACGGGCAATGCCGTGGCCTTCTGCGATCGCTTTCAGGGTACGCCAGTTACCATTCTTGGCTAGTCCCTGGAGTTCGGCTAGGCGGGCATCGATGGATGGCCGGTCTACTTGCCCTTGGGTGGTTTCTTCGGCTTGCTCTTGGGCTTCATCGGCTTCATTTTGTAGGGCATCGGTGTCAGTGGGTAAAGGGGCAGGGGCGGCATCATCTCCCCACGGTGCATCTACACCAGGGCGATAGTCTGATTGGTTAATGATCAGCCGATGGCCGCCGCGATTGATATCGATGGTGGGAAGAGTCGCCATAATTATGCCGCGTGAGTAATTGCGCCAGAAATCGCCAGTTGCCCGGATTGCATCACCAGCACCAGGTGGCTAGTCAATGCCCCAGCTTCGGTGATGCTGATGTCAGCCCTACCGCTGGAGTTGGTCACCAGGTAACCTGCCAGTTTAGCCACTGAGGCGATTAGCAACCCCCTGGAGTTAGCGATCGCCACAGCTCCACTAGCCGCTGTACCGATGGTTAATCCAGTGGCCGTCCCTGCAATGTACCAAGGCACCATTACTGATTTAGTCAGCGGGGTGCCTTCGCGGTCGAGGAGTTGGATTTCGGTGATGATTACGTTAGTAGCTTCAGTGCCTACGGTGAACCGTGCCCCATAGGGTTGGGCCTCAAGCTCTGCCCAGTTTGTGATTAGTTCAGTCATTGGTTTTCACCAGATAAAGAAAAGGATAGGGGCCATTGCTGACCCCATCAAACTAGGCAGGTTTAACCAGCGATCCGGCAGGCTAATTGAGGTCGGACAGCCTTAACCCCGTACAAACAATCAATCGAAAATACAGTGCGTTTCCATTCCCGTTGGATTTCAAAACGCATTGCCAGTCCCGACACATCATCCACCAAGGGCTGAATCAGTGAGCCTGGAGTTTCCAAGTCCATCATCGGTCGGCTAGCAAACGCAAACGCCTCCCGATGAAAGGCCAGGTTCGTGCTGTGGGAACCGACAAACGTTACCACAGCACCATCCGTCACGTTAGCAACTAGGGGAGGCTGAATGCCTACAGTGGTCTCGTTGGTAGTCGGCGCATCCGCTGTCACGCTGGTGACTACATACTGCTGGGTATTGCCTGCGATCGTGAACACATCGCCCACCACAGGCAGGGTAGCTAGGTCAGCGCCAGAGGCGTTGTCCAGCACCAGGGAGACGGCCCCGGCGGTAGCGTTAGCGTCGATCGCAGCCGTCGCGGGAGCCCCCAGGGTATGGGTCGGGACTTGCTGATCTTGATACCAGTCAAAGCCCAGGGCTCGGGTAATCGTGCCATCGCGCAGCGCTTCAGGGTCGCCAGACTCATTGACCTTTTGCAACACCGAAAGTCCGAGGGCGTTGGCATAGCCAAATGGGTCGAGCACCATACGCCGCTCGTCCATGGGGGCCAAGGCACTGTTGAGGACTCGGGCAGCTTGCTGGGCCTCTAGGGTGGAGGTGCCGAAGGGGTTAACGCCAGCGGTGCCCACAACGTTGTAGACCTCTTTGTAGAGAGCAAAGATCTCGGAGTTGATCTTATTGGCCAGGGCCTTAACAGCTTTTTCGATTGCTCGGGGCCGGGTGCCCTCTTGTACCTCTTTGATTTCCTTGTCGGTCATCACAAAAGTAGCAGCTTGAAATTTGTTCAGGACTAGCTGCTTTTTGGTGCTGGCTACATCAGAGATGATGTTGCTCGCTGGGGTAGCGCCGGGGGTGACATCAAACGCCGTCATATCGTTGAGGTCGTTAATGTCAATGGTGCTGCCCTGGGCGGCTGCATCGGAGCTGTAGCTGTTGTTGACCAGGTTGGGGAGCACACAACTTTCGCGCAATACTGAAAGGATATTGGCGAGAATTTGAGGAGTGAGATTTGTAATATCGTTAGCCATGATCGTTCCACATTGAATAGGGCAAAGAGGTTTGTAGCGTCTCTACCTGCATCGCAGTGGATACCCATCGGGTGTCCGGCGCTGAAAAGGGGCAATGGTCATCGACCATCACCCCCCAATAGTACCCAATTTTTCGCAGTTGTGCTAAGGGATTACCGCAAGAGTATCATGGGCGAACGTTGACGTGCTAGCGAATGTTGACGCGCTGCTTCCCGCTTGCGATCGCCTTGAGTTCTGCGGGGGACATGCTGCCCATATTGGTCAGGTCGTCCCGTGACATGATTATGTCACCGCCTCGGCCATTGCCTCCGACCACGCCAGCGCCCGAAGATTTATTGTAGGCGGCGACCATAGTCTGCAAGACAGATCCATACCGACCTTGCTGGATTTGCCGAATGAAATCTCGGAGGTCGGCCTTTTTAACTTCGCCTGGCGCACTGGGATCATCGACAAAACCCAGGGGTTTGCTATCGGGGCCGGTGATCGACTTCACTTCCGACCGATAGCTCACCACAGTTTCACCACGCATGATAGGAATATACTCAAACTCGACGTGGGACGTGATAAAAGATTCAAACATACCGGACTCTGCTTCGTTGGCGGGTGAGAATCCAGCCTGCTGCCCTATGTTAGCGATCGCCTGCGAACGAGCTGTTTCTTGCAGGCTTTGGGTAAGAATGCCAATGCGTTGGGTAAAGGCTTGCTCGGCCTCAGCCCTCTCTCTCTCAAAGCGAGAACGCATCTCTGCCTCTTGGCGCTGCTGTATTTCCGCCAGTTCTTCTTGTTGCTTTAGCTGGGCTAGCCTTTGGCGCAAGTCAGCAGGGTCAGCACCGCCCAAAAGTTCATCAAGTAAATCTGCTTTCTTAGCCTTACTCTTGAGGTCTTGATTATCTGCCTTGATTCGTTCGAGGGCAGATTTCAGCGCAGCCACGTCGCTAGCTGGAATCATCCCAGACTCATCAGGGATATCACGGATCCCTACAGAATCAGGGATCACTGTACTGGCATCGCCAGCCGCCGCCACGTCGGGGGCGTTTGTGAGGTCATCAGCCATTTGCAATACTCGTAATCGGTACGACTACAAGTTTAGCCCAAACCCAAAAACTAATTTCCCCAAAGTTCTTGACAGTTGCAAAAGGTGTGGGTTATAGTGGATACATACACCGCAAAGGACACCAATCCATGACCGACATTCGCAGCACCTTCTACTCTGCTACCGGCCTCGTCAACACCCAGGAATGGGACGCCGCTGGCCCCGAGGACACCATCACAGTGCACGAGGGTAAACGCCGCGACACCTACCAAAAGAAATTCTGGAGTGTCGCCTACTAGCCCACCGCCCCTCACCCAAGGGGCTTTTTTTTTGCCTACTTCTCGACCCATGCCCGGATTGTTCTAAAGCCCAATTCGTAGAAAGCCACCAGCCTGTGACGGCCATCTGTGATGTCATAGCCAGGGGGTATGTTGAACTCGTTCCCCGGCTCCGCAAACGATAGCCTAGGCGCTGTGAACGGTTCGCCAGATTCAGACGATCTCAGAATGTCCGTTTTCAGCCGGTCAATCCTGGCCCGTTCGTTGGGGTTGCTCAGGTCAATCGGTAGGCCATTGCGCCGCCAATCTTCGTAGATAGTTCCTACCTCAACCGTTCGCAGTCGTTCATTAGATGGCATTGACGTTGGCTTAGCCCATTTGAGCGCGGCTGCGGTACGTTCTGATGGGGGCGTCTGCTGCTCAGGCCCAGGCGGCGCTGTAGCTGGCATCGGTAGGCGATCGCCCAAGGTAGCCATGCGATACTCAACCCGACAACGGCAACGGCCCCTACACCGGCAGTCCACACCTACCGGGGTAATCTCCGCAGCCGGTATCCAATCAGGACGGGCAAGGCCTGGGCAATCAGGGCAGTGGTCGGCGGCAGGGTCAAGCATTCGCCGCGCCATCCACCGATCATCGAGGTGGCTTTGGTGCTGGGCATCAAAAAAACTGGCCCCAGCGCTGTAGCCATACCGCCCCGCCCGGTATCGTGCCATCTTCTCCGAGACTTCGCCGTCGGCAATACCCTGGGCCAGATTAGCTAGTCCATCAAGATCAGCCACTATCTGCCGTCGCAATCGTTCTAGATGTTCTGGGGTGAGCTGCCCCGCTGTACCGGCCCCGGCCTGGGCCATCCTAAAATGCGATCGCACAATATCCCGGCCCATGGCCCGCTGCCATTGCTCCAGGCTCACGTCTCCGGCCACCATGCGATCGGTGAGGCGTTGCATCCGGGCTTGGTTCTGGGCCTGCTCAGCCAGTACCCGGCGTTGGAGGTCGGTGGTCGTCAGCGCCAATCGCCCTTGGTAGTACCGCCCATCCCGCGCACTGTAGGCCAAGCCCCTAGGCGCAATATTGGCTAGCAGGGCCAGCAACAGGGTGGCTACTAATAGCTCCTCAAGGGCGTTGCTAGATTCCCGGTTAGCCTCATCGATGAGGGTCTGTAGCTCAGCCGTATCGTAGGGCGGCTCAAGGGCGTCTGTCCCTACCAGGGACTCAAGTTCGGCTAGGGGGTAGGCAGTGCCGTTGATGGTGAGGGTCTCTACCATCAGAACAAAATATTCCCGCCCTCGGTCACCGCCCCCAACACATCCTGCGGGTCGATCAAGTCTTTCAGCTTGGCCTTCAGTGCTGCCAGCTTGTTGGTGTAGGCGGTACTCTCTTGCACTCCAGAGGGCGATCGCGTAATGGACAGCTCCCCAGGGATCGACACACTGGAGATCCCATCGTTGGTCGTCAACCCCAGGTCTAAATCTTCATCGGGGTCGCCGTACAGGGCCACCTGTAGCGCCTCAATCCGTTCCAGCAACAGCTGCACCTGGGCCACCACGGCGTCGCCGTACTGCGCGTCAAAAACCTCAACATCGCGCAGCAACGTTTGGAGCCGGGATGACTCAGTGCGCTGGTGTCGCTCCAGGTTGAGAACCTCAGCAATGGCAATACGGTTCGCGGCGGTGAATGGCACTACTGCACCTCAGCATTCGGCAATAAATGCCGCCAAGAAATAATATTAGACTCATCCTCTACTGCTGCGCCTGGTCTTGGTTGTTCGCTTATATTTTCCATTTACCCAAGTCCTAAATCAGGTTGACCAGGTGTTGTAGGTGTAGCCGCAGATAGCCCCAGTGTACCACCAACCAACGGCTCACTCTGGCCTGCTGGAGATGAATTTACCGCTTCCATTTCTTCAGTATAAACGCCCAATTCACGGCGCTTCACGTCGTATTGAGCTTTGTTCAAGGCTCCGGCCAAGAACTCACTCTGCCAGAACATTAACTCTTGGGGCGTCGGCGGGGTTGAGAGCACTGATTCAGATATTGTGATGCCACCCACAGGATTTTCAGGGCTCCAGTCAGGGTTACTAAATCGTTCCCACAGATCAAAGACTGACTGCACTGCCGACTCTTTACGGCGGGCGATATTGCGTAGACCCAACCGGGATTGGATAGTTTCGATCTCAGCCTCCGTCGCAGTTCTGGCGATCGTGCCATTGCTCAAAAAAGCCTGGGCCATATCATCCATCGCCGCCAACCGATCCCGTTGCCCTTCCCGAGTGGAGGCGATCGCAGTGCCAGCGGGCTCAAGTAGGTTGAGCGATGCCCCACCCGCTAACGTAATCACCCGCCCACTCCCGGCTAGGTCTGGCTCCTTCTCCGGGGCTGCGCCAGGGTACGTTTTCACCAGCATGGCATAGTTACATCGACTTTCAGCCGTGTTAAGGGCTGAATGCACATTAAAAAACTCTAGGTTGAAATCAACCAGGGGCATGTACTCAGGAGTCCCGCCCCGGTCATTGTCATTGTCCACGCCAGCAAATAACAGCGGATCACCATAGGGCGAATACCATACCAGGGGCACTCGGGACAGGGGACGGCCAGCGGCGTCGAAGATAGGGCTAGGAGGCTTAGTCTGCATCAACTCACTGCCCAGCCCCTTTGCAGCCCTGGGAACATCCTCCCATTCTTCATACAAGCATTGGTAGCGCTGTTCAGCCCCACCGGGTAGCCGGATAGGGGTGCCTAGCTGCTCCAGCGAAAAGACCCAATAGCGATTTCGCACGGTGTAGCCAAACCGGCCCTCTGGCACCGACACAGCCCGCCGGATACTGATTAGCGATATCTCTAGGTGGCCATCAACCAGCATGGTCTGCGGGGCACACACATCCCGCAGGTTGATCGGGATGAACCGGGGGCGTCGTGCCTGGCGTTGCTCGTCGCTGCTCTCCGCTGGGGGGGTATCGACCAGTCCCAGAACGCCGTTATAAAGTAATGCCTCAATGTCCCAATCCAGCAATACCGACTCCAGACTATTCCCCTGGCCATCGAAGTCGTCTCGGGCATCTAGCACCGCCTGGGGTACATCGTCGTCGAGGACAAATTCACTGAGCAAACCAGAGTGAGCTTTGACGGCGGGGCTAAGTTTATTAGCAAAGGCCACTGATTCAATCCTGGCCTCATAAACCTTGTCGTGCTCGCCCAACTGCTGCCGTAGGTAACGACGCTTTAATTCATCGGTATGCAGGCCATGGTAAACGTCCCCCAGCCGTAGCCATAGGGGGCTTAAATATGTTTGCCAATACGAGGGCCGCCAGTCTGGTTGGTCTGTTTTTGCCATGGCCGTATTCTAGCTTGTTACCACATTGCGGGAGCACCGAGAGAGATCCGGCCCTCAACAATAGAATCCATCACTGCAAATGCCATCGCCATCGCCATCACTCGGTCATCATGGCCTGTTTCTGCCTCCCGTTCTCGCAATGAGAATGCCTTCATCTCTCGGATCCCCTCCCAGTCTTTCGGGTAGATGGCCTCGCCCCGTTCCACAGCGATCGCAATGCGGTCGGTGTTAGTCACCTTGCTCACCCGGCTGGTGTTGATGTTCTCAAACCGGGTCAAGGGTCGCTGTTTACTCAGGTTCTCCAGCACTACCTTCCCGCCGCTGTTGCCCTCCACCGCTACCAGCAAGGGTTTGTAGCGATCGCAGTAATCCATGGTAGCAGTCATGCTCAACTCCACCGACCGCTGGCCCTCGGCGTATTCTGCCACCAGGCTAGGTACTCCATGGGTAATGTCCCAGACCTGGGCCACGAACCTATCATCGCCGCCGAAGTTAGGGTCTACGCCGATTACATACCGGTGCCCTGCTGCTGGCTCTGCCCAGGCTCCCATGGCCTGCGCGTCAACCGCCTGCGTGTTGAACAATGTCCCGCCAGTGCTGTCGTCAAAGGATATGTTAAATTCTCGTTGGGTCTGGGCTTCGGTGATCCGCTGTTTTTCCCGAACCTCAATCAAGTAGTTGTCATTTTCCCCATGCAGCGGGTGGGCCCGCCAATGGATGACGGCCTTACCCCAGCCCTGTTCATCAACCCATTCTTGGTAGGGCTCAATCAGTTCTTCCCGCATCTGGCGGCAAATATCTAGGGCATCCACGTCCCCGTTATTTTCGGTGAAGGTTTCGTAGTACAACCCTGTTTTGGCGTTAGGGGTGCTCAGCAAAATAGTGTGAGCCTGGCCTTGTTGCTCTGGCACCGACTGCGCCGGAGTGCTAGCCCCAAACAGTTCCTCAAACCCCGACACAAAGGCGCACTCATCAAATAAAATATCCCAGATTGATTCCAGGCCCCGCCCACTGTTCTGGCTAGCGGTGCGAAACACAATCCGCCCCCCGCCATCCACGGCGATGTCCTTAACATTGTTGCTAGATAGCGGGATACCTGCGCTAGCTGCCATCAACCGTACCCGTCGGGCAATGTTGGCCGTATCGTCCTGGCCCTTACTGAATACCGCTGCAAAGTAGGTCGGGTACATGCAAGACTTGTGCAAAAACTTACTGGCGACCATCTCAGTCAAACCATGCTGTCTCGGCTTGACGATGACCACACCCCGGCATCGGTCTATCAGGTCACTAATGCTCGCCTGGAATGAGTACGGGTCAAACGGCACCATCGTTGTCCCCGACCGAATACGGGTCAGTCGGGCAAAGCTGGGCCAGTCTTTTGGGATGTGGGCCAGGTGGGAGGGCACGGTTTGCAGCGATCGCCGTCGCCGCAGTTCAAGCTCAGCCCTTGCCCTGGTCGCTAAATCAGCCACCATTGGCTAACTTCTCCAGTGCAGCGTCTGGCAGGTTGCTGATGTCGATAACTTCCTGTCGTTCGGTGGCCAGGCCTTCGGTCATGCGTTCAATATCGATCGCAACCTTGGCCAGGCTCAGAACGTCCCCTGGCTTAAGCCCTGTTGGGGTGTTGGCTTCCTGCTTCTTCCGGATCAGCACTAGCTCTCGTTGTGCGATCGCGCCCATCAACTTGGCGAGACCAGCGTGGCGGGTCAACATCTCGGCAGCGTCGATGATTTTCTGGGCCTGGGCGACGGTGGCTTGAACGTTAGGTACAGTCCCAGCCAGTGTACCTAGATTCTCTCTGTAGCGCCTCCGCTGATCTGGCCAATCCTCTTGGCTGGCGCGGTTTCTAAGGCTTGAGTACGCTGGTGCTCCGGTGTACTTTGACAGCCGTTTATAGTCCAGGTCATCAGGCCCCTGAACAAACTGATCGCGCCAAATCTTCCAGTTAACTTTTGCTGCCATCGCTCAATAATAACAACCCTCCACCCTGTATCGTATCGTGGGGGATACCTAGAAATCTTTAGGCCCATCGCTAACAAATCGCCCTCGCCTATCAGCCGGGGGAGTCTTGTCTGTAGATTTTGCTTTCCCTGTGCTGGTGGAGCCTTTCTTAGCGCTGCCTTTACCCTTACCTGTGCCTGATGTTTTTTTCATAATGACTCTATAGTTCAACTAAGCTGATCTCTATGTTACCGCTAGCGTTGCGGGTGCGACCCGCAACCCGGTATTGAGCGCCACTGCCTACCAATACCTCATTTTCGGCCTTAAACCGGCTTACATTCTGAACGCTGGCACCGCTTTTATTTTGCACCTTGAGGACTACCCCAACGGATCTATCGGCTGCCACTTCGGCCCCACCACGCCTGGCGTAGTAATTAGCCCGGACTGGGTTTGATGTCCATGATCCCATTGCTTTTGATGATATGGTGCCGCTCCCAAAGTATGAATCTACCTCGGCCTCGCTCTTAAACGACATCCCTCTAAAAACTTCGCCTTTATAAGGCTTAACAGTTTTCAGGTATTGCTCAATCTTTTGGGCATCTGCATTCGGTTTGCCCGCCAACTGAGAGGCCCTGACCTCTTTGTATGAGTCGGTCCCAGTAAATCGGGTTACAGCGCCGACTAACTGAATGGCCTCTTGCCTAGATACCCCCGCCTGTTCAGCATACTCTTTGGCATTTCTGGGGCTGCCTTCGTGAGTGCCATCGCCTAATGCACCACCACCACCGCCACCACCGCCACCAGCCATCTTCTTTTGGCGAGCCTCTTCCTGTCTTTTTTTAAAGATGCCGCCGTTGCCTGTCTGGCGGTGGCCTATAAGGATTGTTGTGACCATAGTGAGCTAGACTCCGGCGTAAATACCAGGATGGGCCTGTTGTTATTATCGAGCCACTGTGACCACCCCATAGTGCCATCGGCTTGTCGTTCGTAGTCTGCGGCCCAGGCAAAGCAGGCAACATTGACAGGGCAGTACATTGACTCCCTATACCCCCAAATATAGCCTAGCAATTGCTCGTAGGACATCTTATTTGTGATGCCTTCGTCTCTAACTACGCTCCAGAACTTTGGCCCTGCGACGGCCCCGATATGTTGCCCGATAGGCCATACCCCTTCCGGTAGCCAAGGTAGCACCTGGTCGCGCCAGGTTTCGTAGTAGATCAAGTCGCCATCGGCTAAGGTATCCCAGGCCCAGTTAACAAAATCCTGCATCAAGGGATAGCGCTGGGGATAGGTTTCTTTGTAGGGAATGAAGTAATCGGAGCGCTCACCCTGCTGGGAGTCATAGGCGGCGATACCCTCTACGGCTGCATAGTGCCTGAGGGCGGCTAGGGTTTCAGCAATGGCAGGGTACTTGGCATGGTTGCGCGGGATAGCCTGGGCAAGGATCTCTGGCCCCAGCTTGGCCTTATCGCGGTCAGGCATCTTGGCAATCTGCTTATGGCTCAGGTGCAAGGCCTGAACCCAAATGCCCTCCACCCCGAGCGCGGCCAACGTCTTTACCATGGCCTGTGGGTCGGGTATCCATTGGGGCACTACAGGGTTGACGCCGACGCAGACACGATGCCCCCGGCTGATGACCTCGGCTATCATCTCAAGCCGCTGGCTGGGCCTAAATGCCCCTGGAGCACTGATAGCCCCTATGTCATCGTCGAGGGTCTCCAGGCTGACGTAGAATACCGTGGGCCTGCCGTCGAGCATATCTAAGGCAGCGGGGTGATC
>Ga0181359_1000028_pt1 | contig 28461 bp, 47 predicted proteins | sample Fa13VDMM15SD_FD_141229 | JGI IMG/M metagenome (GOLD analysis project Ga0181359, IMG submission 141229) | Freshwater viral communities from Lake Michigan, USA - Fa13.VD.MM15.S.D | ecosystem: Environmental > Aquatic > Freshwater > Lake | place: USA: Michigan | collected 2013-09-24 | reverse complement strand
AAAAGGAATGTTTTGGGGGGTTTTGGCAAAGTAAAAGTTACCTAAATCGTTGACACCACGCACTAATGACCCTATCTTGCGTAAGTACCCTATAATCAACGACCCTGCTTGTGTAAGTCGCATTTGTCCTTTCTGTAATAACTTGCGTAAGTCGCATATCCCTTTTGGGTGTGTCCCTTTTGTCATAGCTCCCCCCCTGCCTCTTTAAACGCCTCGACTATTGGCCTTGCCTCCTCAACGAATTGGGTGCGCTGTGCCGGTGTCCATTGGTTTATGCTCTTGCGTGCTAGCCATTGGCGAGCCTTGATGATGTAGCTGTGCCAAGCCTGCTCGGCCTTGGGATTCGAGGTTTCAATGGGGTCGGGTAGTAGCCCAGTCCATAGAGCTAACTGCTTGAGGCCACCGGGGGTAGGGGCTTGGAGGCTTGGCCTTGCCTTTGCCACACGCTCATAACGCCTTGCCTGCTCACCGTTTATTTGGGCTATGTTTTGGATGGCATCGAGGTCTAGCCCCTCAGTCCGTGCCGATAGGAGGATGTCGCCTGCGTCTGCGGCTAGTCCGATGGCCTGCCCCATCTGTTCGATGGCTGTTTCCTTGGCTTTTTCTAGTGCCTTGACCGTGCGTTGTAGCTCCATTCCTATTTGCTTTTCGCTCATTTTGGGATGTCCTTTTTGGGTTATGCGTGAGCCTCGGCCAACTCCTCGGCCTCGACTTCTGCGGGTGGTTCAATCTCTCTGAATCTATCGGCGTGAAAGCCTCGCTCCGGATGGGGTGGGGTGGTCGAGCATGGGTTCTCTAGCCCCTCAAGGTAGACCACAACCTCCCCTTCCTGTCCGTTCAGCCCTATCCCTACCCCTAGTCCCCTCACCACATACACCTTGTCCTTTATGGGGAGGTGGTTGTAGAAAAGGATGATCTCCGTGGGGAAGCGATCGTCCACACATATCACTTTCGAGCCTGCCCTCACCGTTTTTTTCCTCGTGGTTTTATGCCTTTTGCCCACGCTTCCGAGTTCCATTTGGGGCATTCTTCCCGCCTCTTTTTATGCACCCTCAAGGCTCGCTCCTTGTAGATTTGGCGCACCCTTTCGCTCCGTTGGATGCGTAAAACTAGGCCGGTGCGTTGGCTCAACTCCGTAAGCCGTGCCGAGATGGCCGCTCTAGTATAGGGCTTGCCGGTGCTTGGGTTGATATAACGCTTTGCGATTGAGGTCAGCGAGTCGGGGCTTCGGTTGGTGGCTAGGGCTAGCAAGGATTCGTCCAAGGTATCGTCCCGCCGATGCCTCAACATTTGGGAATCGCCTTCGTGCTTTATGGTCTGCTCCACCACCTCTGCCGTGAGCTTGGCTAGCTGGTCGAGGTCGATGCTGGGGTTCATCGCCTGCATTTTCGAGAGCCGTTCTTTTACCCTATCTTGCAGGGTGTCGATATGCTCTGCCATATCGGGCGTGTAACTAGCCAAGATGCTGTCTGCTGGGTCTTGGCCGAGGTGGTTCATTTACTGGATTTCCACAACTGCCGTTCGTCCCACCCTTGCCAACTCCCGCCTTGCCTGCCGTTCGCTAGCGTAGAAAAGGTCAACGACTGGCAACCTAGATTTGCCCGATGCCTTTCGGGATATGACCGCCGTTCCGGTGTCGTGGGCGTGGTAGGTCTTGCCTTCGATGACTAGCTTTGTGCCGTAGGGGATAAGTCTGGGGTCAACCGCACAAGATTTGCCAGAGACCAAACGTTTTCCAGTTGAGCTTTTCCACCCGAACTCGTCCTCGCCCAACCAGTAGGCCGTGATGCGAGCCTTGATGGTTTTCTTGGGTGGCGGTTTGGGCAACTCTATCATTATGTTTGCCCCCTGCACCGAGCCGAGGAGGGCGATGGCTAGGATGAGGATGGCTTTTTTCATCGTTAGGAGACGCTCGCACAAGTGGCGGTAGCGTCTTGAGGGGGATTCGTCCCCTTTGGTTCTTTTGCCTTGCTCGTTGTCAATCGGGGTTTTGAGCCTCTCGATCTGTGCCTCGATTGCCTTGGCCTCCATCTTATTGATTTTCATAGAAGCTCTCTTATGCCTTTGATGATTTGGTATGCGACTTGCGGGACGATGGCGTTGCCCAGTCCTTTAATTCTGTCCATCCCATAGGGTATCCCATTAGCCACTCGACCCACGCTGGGTTCAGTTGTCCAGTTGCTCCATTGCAATTCCCCGCAATCACTTCCTCTAAATTGGCCTTGTTCCGGGCGGCTAACTTCTCTCTGTTCTTGTCTGTTATCATTGGATGAACCTTGTTGGCTTTTGGGGTCGGCCAGAACAGCACCCAAGAGATTTGTTGTTCCCCGATGTCCCGATGGTCGCAAGCGTTTCGCCGAGTTGTCTGGCCCTCCGCTTGGTGTCCTTGGAGTCGGCCACATCGCCCCCCCCCCGCAACAACCCAGACTCGGTTTCTTCTGTGCGGGGCATCGACACCGCAAGCTGGAATAATGATCGGCTCGACTTCGTAACCTTCTGCTTCCAAGTCAGAACACACTTGGTCGAGTGCCAAGCCGATGATTCCAACAACATTCTCACCAACAATCCAATCTGGCCTTGCCTCTTGTATGACTCGGAGCATTTGCGGCCAGAGATAGCGGTCATCATCCTTGCCTCTCCGCTTCCCGGCGTTACTGAATGGCTGGCAGGGAAATCCCCCAGTAAGAAGAGTGACTCCTCGGTATGCCGTGCCATCGAGCGTTTTGATGTCTTCGTGGATTGGGACATTGGGCCAATGCTTTTTGATGACTGCTTGTGCGTATGGTTCATTGTCGCAGAATCCAACGGTTTCAAATCCAGCCCATCCAGCCGCAAGAGCGAATCCTCCGATACCGCTGAACAAATCGAGGTGGGTTGGGTTTTCATTCACGCTTCAACGGCCTCCCGCCAATGACATCGCTTGTTCCGTCTCTTGAGTTTGCCGTCCCCCTCAAGACATCGTAGGTGGTACTGAATCGCCCCGTGGGTTTTGCGTAGAACTTGCGCAATGGTGCAAGTGGGAATCTGGTTAGTAATCAAAGTGAACACGGCATCTCGGAGCATATCGATGGTCGCTTGGTTGCGGTTCTCTGCATAGAGTTTCGCCATCTCCTTGCCGGGGTAGCGGTCAGATAAAATGCCCTTGGCCTTTGCCTCTGAGGATGTGAAGGGTTCATTCATCGAATATGCAAGCTAGTTTGAGTCTGGTTTGAGGCAAGGGATGATTTTAAGTTGTTCATTTCTGCAAATAATACTCGGCCACCCGCTTGCCGCTGTTGGTTTGAACCGTCCGCTTCTCGATCTGATGCCCCGCCTTTTTCAAGTCGCAGATTCGACTCGCCAACCGGAAACACTTAAACCAATCGAGTGCCTCCAAAGCCGTGAGTGTGCTTCCAGATTGCAAGTGCGCTAGGATTCGAGCGTTCTGGTCGTGGCCTTCCGTCTTAACTGGGTGCGTGGTTCGCATAAATGGAAGCTCGAACTGCTCGGCCTCTAACATGGCGATCATTTGATTCCCCTCCCGCTTGACTTCCGAGCCGTGAAGTTTTTGCTTTTTGCGTTCACGATTGAGGAATGGTGACACCCCCAAGCGTTCGCAATCTCCTTTACCGTCAGTCCCGACTCATATTGAGCCTTCCAAATCCCCCATCGCTTCTGAACTGTGTTGTGGGAACGATTTCCCCTTGCCCGATAACGCCCGAAGGTTGGCCGTAGCTCCCTTGGAATGTCTAGGGGGGTGGTTGTACCCATAACTAGGTTTGCAAGCCCTTTGGAGGCCAATTCTGAGCGATTATGAGCCATCTGGGCGGTGAGTGTGCTTATGAGTTGCTCGAATTGGGCAATTTTCTCCTCGCAACACTTAACCCGGTGGATTGTGGCCGCTAAAACGAGGTCGTTCACGGACACCCCGCCTTTTCCCACGCTTCAAGCGTCTGAAAACCCATAATTTTGTAGGTTGGAGGGGATTCACACCCCGATTTGATTGGTTTCATTGGTTGGTTTCCTTTGGTTGGCTGTTGGCTGCTCCTCCGCTGACAATTTCTAGCACACGCTCTCCAATCCTTAACCGATGCCCTGCCCCCGACCTTCCATCCGTTGCTCTGGTAATAATCAAAAGCCGACTCCGCATCCGTCGGTCTCCACCCTATCTCATTTGCGAAGGCAATCCATTCAGCGTGCGTGGGGCGCAAGCCCTCTCTCTCTGTTCTAGCTTCTAGCTTCTGACTTCTAGCCTCTAGCTTCTGCCCTGTGACATTTGCTGGACATTCTCTGGACATCGGACGGACATCGGCGTGACGCTGGTGCATCTTCCTACTAGCGTCAGACTTACGCACTCGCTCATCCTTGACCATTCTGCGGGAGATTATGGTTTCTTTGTCGAAGCTGAACACACCGGAGGCGTTCAACTCGTCCATCAGTTCCATAGTCTTTTGGGGTAAAAGACCAACGATTCGGGCTATCTGTTCAGCTCTTGCTGGCTTGCCGCCGATGAGGAGATGGCCGTGGGATTCAGACTTTGCCATAAGACAAAGCATATCCACCCACAACCCCCTTGCCTCAACCGAACAAGACCGCAAAGCCTCATCGGAAAGCCAGTCACCCGGATAGAATTTAATCCACGGCAACTTCACTTCTTGGCCTTCTCCGCATCTCGCTTCTGATACTTCTTCGCTCGTTCCAGTAGCTCTTTAGTGATACGATGCGAGTAATCTAAGTGGCTGATGATGTCCTTAAAGTTTTCCACTTCTGCGTGGTTCAATCTCTTAAACAAGTCTTTTAATCTTCTACTAACCAATCCGTGAAACTCATCGACAAGGCTCAATCTTTTGACGCTCATTTTTTAATTCTCCTCCATATATCTTTTGCTAAATCCCAGAATAGGTCGGCCAGAAATAGAATGGTGAGAAAAATACTCAAGCATCCTATACCTACCACGAACAATTCCCACAAAACTTTCCCGATGGATGAAAGGAAAGTTACCATTTGGGTGCTTTCGGCCAGCTTGCCCAAAGCCAAACATCATTTTCAGAATGCCCCCAGCTTCGAGAGACAAACGAGCCATCAATGAAACGACCGACAACAACCTCACCGCCGATATCCATAAGAACTCTTTCATCGTTATGTGGTTTCTCCTTTAAGGTTTTCCAAACAAGCATCGACCACTTGGTTTCTGGAACTTCAACATCAACGGCTGACATCTCCGAGCCTCCTAATCGCAAGCACCACCTCATTTAAGATTCCGGTGATGACTGCATCTTCCGTTCCGTCTGCCAGTTGTTGCACGAGGTCGGCACATCGTTCTCTTTCGAGGTCGGCGGCCTTACTCCTCACATCGTTAAGGATGTCTTGGATAAGTTCAGAATGGGATTTCATCGGGTGTTCCTTTACTTAACGCCTCGCTCTCCAAAAAAATCTCTTGGATGATTTCGTTGCGTATGATGTCATTCTTATATGGTTGGCCGTCCTTGCCGGGTTTGAGTTCTTGTTTGCTTAACCAGTCCAAGTAGTCCAAGCCCTTATCACCGAAGGCGGCGATCTGACGAAGGGTAGAGCCTTTATACTTACCAAACTTCAATTCCATATCCCTCGGCTCTGTACCGTTGGTCTTATTAGGAGCGTTAAGTTTGGCCGTGATATCTGCCAAGTCTGCCTTGCTGATCTTTGTGGGTTCGGCTTTGGGTGCTTCCTCAAACTTCTCCGTGTTGATATCTTGGAATCCCCCATAAGGAACTTCCTCGGCTGGTGTGGTGGATAGGCTCTTGTCGATTAGGACTACGATATGGGCAAAGGCAGAGCGACAAGCCCGACTGATTGCTCTAGTCTGGCACATCGCTCGCTTGGCATATGTCGGGCGGCTTGCCCACATCGGCTCATCATCACCCAAGAACCCCTCGGCACTTGAGATTACTTGGCCGTTGTCCATTCGCTTCACTTCACCGATGCAACGATAGCCATCTTCGAGACGCTCAACATCTCTTGCACTCGCAACGCATCCGTGAGCTACTGCGATGGATTGCCAGCCCTCGACACGAACATACTTCTTATCGCCCTTGCCTATCTGCTGGGCTGTTTCCATTACGATTGCCCTACATACGCCAGCTACATCGGTAGCTTGTCGCATATAGTTTTGCACTCCGTTGGAGTGGCCTAGGCCGTGGTCATTCTTTAATACTATCTGTTCATTCATTTGGTTATTTCTCCTATTGTTTATTGTTTGTGTTGTCCGTCATCGAATACGCCAAAGCCTTCGGCGTTTTCTTTCTGTGTCTTGGGAAGGTTCAAAAACCTAAAGTCATTTCGGCTGTCGAACTCTGTATCGGGGAACGCTCCAAACACTCTCACTACCCATTCATCCGTAGTTTCATTTGGTAATTTTTTCTTGGCTGGTTCTTGATGCCAGAATGTAGGCATTTCTTCACTCATTTTTTTGTCCTCTCTTTGATGGTTTCTACTATCGGGTAAAGCCACTTGGTGCTGATGTCGTGGGAGGGTATGCGAAAAACTAGGATGCCCATCGATGAGGCAAGGTTATATTTTTCCATATCATTAAGGAATCCCGATGGCCTCGTGTGTCTGCCCCTCGTCCACACCCCGCCCTCTAGCTCGATAGCGATGCCAGAGGTTAAGAAGTCCACATAGTAATCAAACCTAAACCTTCTGCCCACGGCAAACTTGTATTCCTTCTTCAACTCCCCACCACCAAGGCTTCTCCATAGAAGTTCGAACTTGGCTGATGGGGTTAGCTTCATTTAGTTGCGCCCCACCCAATTCTTGCTAGGCAGGACTAGCTCTGGTTCTTTTGGTTCTTTGGGCTGGTTGCCCTCGGCAACGATCTTGTCCATCTTATCTAGCTCGGCGGCCACGAATAAATAAAACTTCCTGCGTTCATAGTTCTGCTGGTCGATGTGCTTGCCCAAGAGCCGTAGCCCTTGCAAGATGAAAAGCCCGATAAAGACTACAAGGCCGAAGATCACCAGCGAATCCTCTGTTTCTGCCAAGCGGGGGAGCAGTAGTTTGGGTTGGTGATAAAGGGATACTTGCCGTCATCCATCGCCTTCATAACAAAGCCTTCCCAGATTACCTCGCCAGCCTTGTTGTTTTGGAAGTTCATCTCTTCCCAGATTGCATTGATCTTGTGGTGGGCGAGACGGACAAAGCGGAGGAGCTTGTTGTTGGGGATATCAAAGGTGACGGCTTCCAAGTGCTCGATCTCCTTCATCCGTTCTGCGTAAGGCTTTGGGTTGGCGGGGTCGAAGGCATCCATCACTACGATTGTTCCTTTGCCAGTCTTTGTCCTTTGTCCCATAATCTCGCAATCGACAAAGCGAGACTTGATTCCAGCCCCTAGGATTCGCTCGGCCATCAGATTATGATTCGAGGCGAACTTGCCGTGGCGGTTGTAGCCTTGCTTGGTTTCTTGATCGAACAAGCCCCGCCAGCCATTTGCCTTACCTTCGATAGCTGTATCTTTTTTGAACTCGATGTGCCACGCTGGAACTGCGGAGGCTTGCGGTCTTGCGGGGAGGGGAAAGGATGTCATTTGATTTGTTCTAGGATTTCGATTTTAACTTGTAAAGGATTAATTGAGGAGATGTTCAACTATATAGAGGGTTGCACCAGCACCTACGAGCAGGCCGATGATGTATGCGATTAGGATTTTGTTCATTTGGTTTTTCTTTCTTGGTTGGTTATTTGTTTTCCCATTCGCTTATTTCGGCTGTTCGCAAATCATCTAAATGTTTTTTGGTTTGCACCAAAATGGAGTGTCGCTTTGTTCCTAACTTAACCCAATAGCCGAGAATCCTTGTGTAACCCACTTTGACCGGGGTGACTTCGGTTCTTGTTATTGTTTCTTGCATACCCACACCCTATCACACCCCCACAACTTGTCAAGGGTTATTTAACGATTGTTTGTAAGTCCCTATAAACACGCTACTTGTGGGGGTGCTTTGCGGGGAGAATCTTGAAGATTTTAAGGTTGCGAACAACACGATGATCTTTTCTGGGGATAATAAAGGGATGTCTTTTCATCTCCACTTTCTTTTGTTCGAGCATTTGATTGAGCATCCGTGAGGTCGTGTTCATTGATTTCCCCCACAACTTACTTACTTCCTCCCTCGTGTGATACCCCGCAGGCGGGGGTGGTGCGAATTTGTCTTTGATGTGTTCTTGTAAAAGTTTCTGCCAAGGATTTTGTGCTTTCATAATTAAAATGCCTTTATGTCAGTCGGTAAATAAAACTTGTTGCCCCTCTGCCGTGCTTGAAAAACCTCGTGTGTCTTGTCGGGGTAGATCGCCCCGAACGCCCAGCCGTGTTGCCAGCGGAGTCTGCGGAGTTGGCCTCGATTATATTCTGGGGTCTTGTTGCATAGGCATCCGATATTGTAGCCAGTCCGGGGGTCTATGGAGACGCTACGAAAATAGTCGATGGCGTGGGTGTGACCGAAGATAACATCGCCGTAAGCATCGGCGTGTTGTTTGGCCGAGTGCATAGCGTGTCCGTAGCCGTGAACAAAGGAGAGCGAACCACACTTGTATATCCCACCAACTGAATCATAGGGAAACATTCTTGCTTTCGTCTCCTTCATTATGAGTTCGATATTCTCAATGCCATCATTTGCATAGTCCCTTGCCAGACCGCTTCGGCTGTTCCTAGCCATATCGAAAATCCGTTCATCGTGGTTGCCCCTTAAAAAGATTCTCTCATCTCCGTATGAAAAAAACTCTCGAATAAATTCCTCCCCTGCGTCCCAATCCTTTTGCAGACTCGATGCTTGTTCCTCATCGCCTGCCCCCTTACGAATGGCTCGAAAGTCCCAGAGGTCGCCGATGCAGACCACAAGCCCGCCATCCTTGCCGATGTATTCCTTGGTAAAAGCGAGCAGGGCTTTCACCGAGGGAGCGTCTTGTTCATCGCCGTGGATATCACCACAAGCAACGAACTTAATTGGCTTCATAAGGGTTTAGATTGACCTGTAAGAGTTGTGTAAATAAGGTGACAACACTCTCTAGCTCTAGGATTTGTCAATGTTTCATCGGTGCATCCATCCCTAGCAAGCTCCATCACAATGTGCATCTGCTGGCGTAGGGTTAGGAGATAGGTCAGTTGGTCGGTCGCCTCCTCGATTGCGTTCTCTACGAGTCGTGCCGTGGGCATCTCCCACAATTTTGTCCCGCCGTGTTCTACCACTCCCTTTTTATATTTCCTCTCCATCGATTCGACCGCCGCCATTTGCAGGGTGGTGAGATGGAGGTCGTGCTTCTTTGTAAAAACTTCCTCTTCTGTTTTCTCCACGCCCTGCTCTGATGTCATCCTTTATCTGCTAGACCACGGACGCTTGTTGACTAGGGAAATCTTTTGCTTGTTCACTCCTTGCTTTTGTGGAGAAACAAGTTCCCGCCATCCAGAAATGTTTGCATCCTCAAGATGGGGTTGCTCCCAATCTAATCCTCGGAGGCCGTGTTTCTCGGCAATCTTGCGTGTGATTGAATAGCCTTGGTCGTCATCCCACGAGGCCACTAGATCACCGCTAGGGGTGCGAGCAAGGGGAACATAGTCAATGGCGTGACTCCCCTTGCCTTGGTCAATGTGGAGCGATTGCGGGGGTATTCCACGAGCGTTTGTGACTTTGACCCCAGCCTTTGTCCGTCCTTGGGCGTATAGCTCCTCTTGTTCTTGGGGGGTACGCACCGAGCAGTAGATCAGAACTGGAATCTTTTTGGACATCAGCTCCGAGTACCAAGCTCCTACCCGCTTGCCGAAACTAGGCTCGCATTTTTCGATGTGGCCTCTTGACCTTTCGACGGCCTCCCGAATCGTCATTGATCGAGCCTCTTTCGGAGTCGTTCATTCTCCTCCACGAGTCGAGATATCGTTTTGAGCGATTGCCCAAAAAGCTGTCTGTATTCTTCTGGGGTTGCTTTGGTTCGGTCGAGCTTGTCCCACCGCATAATGTAGTCGGTAATTGAATCTTGGTTCGGGACTTGCCCAATGTCGTAAGGGCGGGTGGTTACGCACCCACAAAGGAGAAAGCTAGTTGCGATGAATCCAAGAATCGACCTCCGAATCACGGAGCTTTCGATTGTAAGCAATTTCATCATCGTCTCTTTCCTTGCGTGTCTTGGCTCGGTTCTTCGTCCACCAAGCGATGATTCCAATTACACCAGCGAGCGAGGCGAGAATGGCCTCCCACATTGTTATTTCCGTGAGAACTTCGAGAGGAAATCGACAATCTTTTGGAGCGTGTTCTCCGGCTCATCACCGGGAATTAAAGAGGCCACGGCAATCACGGCAGAGAGGAGGGCAACCAAAGCACCTACCCAAGCAAACACATCTTGAGACTGAATGAAGGCTAAGATTTGGTTCATAACAAGGGGAGGGGTGTCAAGGGCTATTCTTGATACTCGTATATTGAAGTCCATTCTGCGGTTACATTTAGTTGCCCTATTGTTTCAGAAGATATGGCTGTGTTTCCCCTTAAGGGAACGCTGTAATTTTGTGCCCCAAAAGATATAGAAATCTGACCAACCACATTTCCCCCAGCACCCACACCAGCCCCAGAAAAGCCCAAGTCTGTAAATCCTCTAACCCTAGCATAATAAGTGCCTTCATTTTCTAATATCTTTGTTGCAAAAAAGTTATCTACTGGGCTAGTAGCCAAACCCAAACTAAATGAAAAAACAGACCCGCCGGGCGGAAATGGTGGGTAATCTGGATCATCAACAACCGTGGTCTCATAAGTTATGGGCATATAATACTCGTGTATCCCATTAAAATTTGCGGCACTATAGCATACCAAGTCACTTTCACTTGCGATTCCTCGGTTAAATGTTTGATTCTTCGGGTCTACAGTATCTTTCAATGCACCAGAAACCGGGCTGTTAATCAAATAACCACTAATGGAAAGTTTTAAGTCTTTCCCCTTCCAAAATATAAACATAGCCTCCTCAAGCGTAATTGGAATATATTGATCTATTGATGGCGATGTTGGAGTTGAGCCCTGCTGTATGCAATTAGGAAAATACCCGCTGTAACTAGCGTGCAGAACTTTAGGCATAAGGATTTCGTTTGGGCATTAGCCCCAAGGCTATTCTAAAACTCGCTTGGCTAGGCTGACTGTGGCTTGAGCCACAACTTGTTCGTTGGTTCCGTCTGTCTCGAACACTTCCATAAGAATGTCTCTTTGGGTTGCTGTCGATAGGATGGCGTTAGCGGAGGCGGTGGTGATGTTAAAATCTGCCTCAATCTGATTTATCAGTAGTGGCTCAGATTCTTGCAAGGCAGGAGAGGAGAACAAAATGGCTGGATTGTTTGTAAATCCAAATCCACGACTCACGACTTGAACTGCGTTGATCGTCCCAGAACTGATAATTGTGCGAAGAACTGCCCCTTGTCCAGTTGCGTCTAATATAGAAAATGTTGCAGTTGTTTGGTCGTAGAATGCCCCTGCACAAGTAATTGTGATTGATGATAATATGTTCCCGCTTGGAGTTGGGACGCTAACTAGGGGGGCTGTTGTATATCCGAATCCGCTATTTTGAATTTGAAAGATGGCGTTTTTCTCATTTTCAACTACCAGATTTATGATGCCAGTCTGTCCTCCCAATGGTGCATTAGATACTTGGCATTGATAAGTTCCGGGTGAATAACCACGACCAAAAGTTGAAACAGAAACAAAATTGATCTGCCCTTGGGGTTGGTCGGGGGCGGGTGCAGTAACAATCGGGGCAGATGTATATCCAAAACCACCACAAACAATCGTTATATCATACCGACTAGAATCAGACCGAACAAGAATTGCGTTTGCCGTCCCCTGCGTTGCGGGGCTTTGTCCTATGCTTATGGGGTACTGCCTTCCAATAACATAGCCTTCGGGTTGATTAGATAATTGAAGAGAGCCAATAAAACCATTTTGGTTTATTCTGTCTGGGGTTTTCCCAACAGCAGTCGGGGGTGTCTGATAGCCAAATCCAGAATTAGTAATATTGATGACTACTTCTCCAGATTGGTTAATTACAAAGTTGGCATTTGCCGAACCGCCAGAAACAGAGCTTTCAGATAAAATGATTTGGTGTGATGTGTCTGTTGAATAGCCTTGCGGCCTAGTGGCAATAGTTAGCTGAACTAATTGACCAGACAAAAAGTTAGGTGCTGGTGCGGTTGCTATTGGTGCGGTTACATATCCAAATCCAGTATTTAATATGACTGGGGTTAAGTTGCCACGAGAAACAATTAAAGAAACTTGTGCGGTTGTGCCTAATCCGGGGGCTGTTGTAATGGAAATAGCATAAGTTCCGTCAATATAGTTTGTGGGTTGGTTGGTTATTGAGGCACTTACCACCCCGCCACTTACAACCGCCGAAGAAATTGTAACTACAGATTGCTTAAAGTAACCAAACCCGCCATCGGAAAGAAAGTGCTTTACACCTCGTTGTCCGGGGGCTGTGCTTACTGATGCAGGGCGAGCAAATAAATTGTTTGCGAATCCCCCAAGATCAAAGGATGTTACTGCGGTAATTGACCTCTCCGTGGGTGACTCTATGAGGTCGGCAAGAGTTAATAGTGAAGAGATTTCTACTAATCGAAGGCCACCCTTGGTCATCGCATCGGTATATCCAGCCCCATAATCAAGAAATTCTATCTTTGTCTCTAATACGCCCCCGCCAAGCTGTGTGTTCCAATGTCTTTCGTGATCTCTCGAATCAATACTAGCCCCATTTTGTAGGAAAGAATAATCTCTTGATGTGGGGGGTATAGATATTCTGCATACAGCATAGCGTGTCGGCCTTTCTTGTGTCTCTGGAACTAAAACAGCGGTGAACTGCCTATCCGAAAAGCGGTCGTGCTGTGGGTTGAGAAGTCTTACAACATTAAAAGGTTCTGTGTTTGGGAAAAACTCATCAGAGGGAAAGCGGATCTTTGCTAGTTGTGCATTAGCCAGCCTCTCGCCGACTGAAAGCGTAAAGATTGCATTTCTTTGTGGAAAGAATTGGAATGAGGCTTGTGTAGTTCGGAACGCTGAACCACGAGCATTCAACTCTTGCGATGAAAGTTGAACAAATCTCGTAAGCTGGGCTGGTGCTAGTTGTTGCTGATTTCTATAATCCCCCAAGACCTTGATGCCGAAAATATTTCCACGAGCATTTCCAGCAAACAAAGAATCCCCAATCAAATATTCCGGGAATATGCCCCCAGAAGAAATGAGTATGCCACCCGATGTTGGTGGAAGTAGTGCTATCCCCGCAATAGTTGATATGCAATATCGGTTTTCGTTGTTTGATTGAGAGACAAGCGAACTAATAGTAATGTCTCTATTTACTGGCTTATATTCTATCGTGCTATTGTAGACCAAGACATCGTCGTGTATTACGCTTGGAGCCGTCGTGTAGCCATAGCCTTGAGAAAGTAATTGAAGCCTCCAAGTATTCCCGCCTTGCCAAGAAATAGTAGCCGATGGAACTGAAGCATTACTTGGTGTTCCCAAGTTGTCTGGATTAGAAAAAAGCAGATTAACATTTGCCGTTGTAATTCCCCTAGCCCACGAAAAAGTTGAGCCGCCCACGACATTACTAATTTTGTTTGTGGGCTCGACTGCAACAACCCTTTTGGCTGGCGTGAACATTGTCACAGTTGGAGTTGCGGCATATCCAGAGCCTCCATTCACCAATGTTATTGATTGAATTTTATCTTGAGATGCAACAACTGATGCGATTGCCCCAACTGCACTTGGGGTAGCTAGACTTACATTTGGGGCAGAAGAATAGTCCGAGCCTCCGTCTGTAATAGTAATGCTATTGATAGAGCCGTTAAGTGAAGAGGCAGTCGCCGCCGCAATCGTTCCAGTAGTTGAACTAAAAATTAAATTGAATGGCCCTTGCCCATATCCCAATCCACCAGTAACTATGGAAATCGTTGTAACTGAACCAGCACTTATCGTTGCAGTAAAGGTAGCCCTTGCTGGGCTTGGAGATGAAAACGATAGCGGATAAGTTCCGTTCAAATATCCAATCCCGCTATTTACCAAGGCTATTGTTGTAACTGAGCCACCAGATATTACAGCCGCAAATGTTGCCGTATCTGGGGCATTCAATGTTGCTGTGAATGACAAGACTTTTCCTCGCATTGGAGGCTTGATTAGGTCGGTGATTCCCGATAAGTCTGCTGGTTGTGCAATCGTGGCTGCGGGTAATGTAATCGAGCCAAGCCCAAGGGACACTTGTGCCGTTACGGATTCCAGAAAACTTATTGAAGCATTAAATCCCGCCGTAACAATAGGGAATGTAGTCACGCTTGCTACTAGCGTTGCGGTGACTGGACTATATGTTACAATTCTTGCGTTGCCTATTGCTTGAGAAGATGATTGTGTTGCCACCGAACCAACCGCAGTGATTAAATTTGCTTGTGCCGTTGTTGTTGGGGTACCGTCTGCAAGTTTGAGGGCTTGTGTGCCTAGCCGCATTTTATAGACGGAATTCTTGCTTGGAAATGCGGCTGTTACCGTGTTGGCACGAACCTTTAGCGTGGTTAGTCGAATTGTCTTTTGCTCATCAGAAAATATTGTTGGCTTGCTAATTGGGATGGTGCTTTGACCATCCAAAAATCTCCCGCTAGACACATCCAGAAATAGCTCTTGAGGGTTCACCTTAGTTTATGCCCTTGTCAATTTGCTTTGCCAAGAACGACTATCTCGGCGGGAGTTCCGTTAGAGCAGACCGTGAGCGTGACGGCTGTAAAGCCCTCCGGCACTCCTCCTCCTCCTCCTGCAATGTTTATTCCTGCCGCTGCAGATATTACATAGCTTCCGTCGGTGACCTTAATATCAATGTTTGCCCCCGCTACTGGGGTGCGTTGTCTTACTGCGTCCTCTAGGCCGCGAAGGTATTTCTTGGTAATAACGCCATTATCAGCGAGCGTGGGAGGGACAACAAAAGAACCAGACCCTCCGTTCCTCATAAACCCTGCACTTGTCCTCTTGCCGCAGAGGCTCGAACCCGGAAAAGCCCACCAGCGTTTTCAACTGACGAGCCCACAATATAGGTGGCATCAAGGTCTATGCCCGGCCCAGTAATTCTTCGTGAGGGTTGGCTGGGCCCAGCGGGAGTGTCGGGGGGCTTATTGCGAATGATCTGTGGTGGCGTAAGTCTAGCCAATTCCCTCACCCTTTCTTGCACTTCTATAACGCCTTCCGTCTGGCTGTTTGTGGTTATAGTAACAGTTGGAGAGAGCCACTCTAATACATATTGAACTGAAAATTGTATAAAGCTGGCACTTTCAGCTCCTAGGGTTACAAGCCCAGTTGCAATCTCTTTCTGGTATTGAAAACTTGTCTCCAACACAAACAAACTATTGTCCCCAGTCCCGCCCTCCCCAGTTATCTGCACACGATATAGGCCATTGCTGACATCCCCTGCGATATGGCTCAGATTTCTTCTGACAACCTTAAAGTTGCCGGGTGGTTGGTCTGGTACTCCGCTTATGTTTTCCCCCAGCGAGAAGCTGGAGTTGAGGGCAGAGAACCCCCCAACAATAGAAAACTGAAATGAGGTGATTCCGTCTCTGCCATTGTCCGTTAGGATGTCCGGCTCAAAGTCAAAAGAAGATATGTTTGATATAATTGTAGTTGCCATTGTAAGTCCTTATTGTGCTACGGCGGCTGGTAGCTTCTTGTTTAATTCATTGATGGCATCAAGGAGTTGCTTTTGTGAGTCTGCCCCTCCACCGCCCTTTGCCTGTTCTGCGGCTAGTTGTGCCGGGCTTTGTCCTGTCTGCCCTGCAAGTAATTTTTCTGATAGGCTAGGGGCTTCGCCGGCGGCTTGTTTGGCGGCCTCTCTTTCCATAATGCCCATACGACTAATCGGGGGCAACCCTTGCTTTGCTCGTTTCTTGTTTTCCTCTTCTTGCATACCACCGAAAACCTTATCTTGAGTCTTAAAGTCGGCTATCTTGTTTTCCCTAGCCCTTACCTTCCTTGCCGTTTCGAGGGCTTGTTGCCCCGATCTGCTTGCTCCCAATAGACCACCACCAGCCTCTTGTGATCGCTTTGCATCTGCCGCCCTCTCTGCCTTCTGTGCCCTAATCACATTGTTTTGTGATTTGTATATTTCAAGTTCTAGTTCGGCAGATTTTATGATTCGTGCATTGATTTGTTCTTTATTGTTCCCCTCACGATTAGTTTCAATAAGAGTTTCGAGAATTTTTGAGTTTTCATCTCTCAACGCAACTGCTTGTTTAAGATCTTCTCTGGCTAGGTCTGCAAGTATTTCTCTTCCTCCCGTTGTTTCCTTTAGATACTTCAAAGCCTCTTGATCGGTTTTTGAAGCATTTATTTTAGTTCTTGTTTCTTTTTCAATTTTGTCAGTTAGGTCTTTTTCTTTTTGTTTTAATTTTAAGATTTTCTCTTGAAAGACAAGCTGGCCTTGAGCTTGTTTTAGCGTCCTCTCTGTATCTCCTACGCCAAGATTTATCCCGGTGAACTTCTCGATGCCTTTCAATATCCCGCCAAATGCACCAAGCTGGGTGATCTTGCCTCGCAAAGACTCAATCGTGTCCTCTGTCTTTTCTAGTCCTGCTTGTGCTTGTTCAACTGATGTGCTTCTAAAGGATGTTTCAAATGCCCCTGCAAGTGCCTTTTGTGAATCATAATAGTCTGTCGAGGCTTGTTTGACTGTTTCTCCAAACTTATTGATTGAGCCAAGAACCGCCGCACCAAACAGACCCCCAGCCCCAAGCCTAGTCAACGACCCCAAGGCTGTCCCCGCACGCCCAGCGTTTAGGCCAAGGGATAAAAGGCTTTTGCCCAATCGCTCGGTAGAACCGCCCGCCTTGCGGAATGTGTCAGAAGTACGATTCGCCTCTCTCTGAATATCCTTGAGGGCGGTCGTCCCCTTGCGTCCGTCAATAACTACTTCGCCTTGGAGAATGAACGACATATTACCTTCGGAGCTTGTTAAGCCTTTCCTGCTCCTTTTTCTCTATATACTGTTTCATATCAAGTTCTTCTAGCCTTATGGCGAGGCGAAGCGGGGCACGCCCAATTTTGTCAATCCCATTGACTGCGTTAGCGAATGTTGTCTTAATAAAATCCTTGGTTGCAAAGGCTGGTCTTGCGTACCCCTTGCCTGCTGATGTTCTGGGGGATGGCGATCTCTTTTGTCCCGCTTCTTGTTTTCCTAGCTTTACCCCGATCTCCCTATATATATTTAATGCTGGCAACCACCCAGCCACTACATAGGCACAAGACCTCTTGGCTGATTTAACAAAACTATTGTAAAGAACTCCCATCTTTTCCCCGCCCAGACCGCCTCCTCGCAGTTTGGGGGGCAAACTTTCTGGCCTAAACTTTCGCCTCCAATTAAATATCTTATACCCCGCCGGAGTTCCCTTGTAGAACTCACGATTCTTTTTTGCCTTAGTTTCTTTCCCGCTTTTTAAAAGCCGAACTTTTTCAATCGCTCCTAGCTCTGCAACTACCCTAGCGGGGTTTGTTCTCTTGGTATATTTCATCGCCTTCATTATAATGTTGGCGGCTCTTTTGTTTGCTTCTTTCACAAAGTCCACATTTCTCTCTTGCACATATCGATCAATCGTCTTGTTGAAGTCGGTTGTGTCTAGCTTGAACTTCGTAAGCATAAATCTATTGTCCTTCGTCAAGGAGACTATCGATAATGTTTGTGGCGTTCTTGTTGTGCCTGCGAACGCTGATTCCCCTGTTTATCATTATAGCGTGTTCAAGCTGAACGAGTTGCACTTCTGCCATCTCCCAAACTATTTGCTCTGCCGTCCAACCGAACTCCTTTGCGAATAGCCAGACGAGCGAAGCAATCCCGGCTGGCTGAACTATTTTGGGGGTTCGTTCCCTCCGCTGGCTTGCACCCTTGCATCAGCAAGCTCATTGAAAATCTCATCCACAATCTTTACGCCCTCCATAAAGTCTGCCTCCACAAACTCATCAGACCAATCCAAGACCGCCTCTCGGAACTTGGCCTTGTCCCACGCTAATTTTACAAGGTCGGCTCGTTGGCGGGTTAGGCAGTAAAGGGTAGACCAAATGAAAAACTCTGTGGTATCGCTATCCTCTCGAATCTGGTTGATGATGATTCTTGTCCCTAGGCTAAACTTATTCAGCCTGCTACCCTTGAAAGCCCTCTCGGTTATCACAAAGGATTTATCGAGGGATTTGTTTAGGATTTCTTCGTCTTTTTGGAGGTCGAGGTTCATAGGTATTTACTCAGTTTCTTTCGCAGTTCTGGGGAGGCGTTCTTGCTGACTAGCAGGGTGGCTTTCCCAAACTGCTTTTTGACTAGCGGGGTGGCGTTATTGATTGCGTCTAGGAGACGCTCACGATTCTCTAACACAGCTCGGCAGTAGGCTAGGGGGTCGTCATAGTTGGTGATGGCTGACCAGCCCTTCTCCCATAACTCAACCAACCGCCCCCCAAGGCCATTGGGAAGGTCGGTAAAGAAGAAGGTGACGCTCCTTTTGTTGCCGTTGTCTGCGTCCTCAACGACCGCCATCGGCTCGCTTTCTCGAAAGGGGATGCCAAAGGTGGCGAGAACCGAGGCTAGTTTTATGTTGCGAGTATAAAGGATTTTTTCTTGCATAGGGATTTCTAGGTTAAAACTAACTTATGCCATCGTATCGAACTGCCGTGAAAGATACCGTCTCAAAGTTGTCTGCACTACGATTCCTTGCGATTTCTGTAACATAAGCCGCACCAGAAAGATCGTAGTTGCTTCCGTTAGATACTGTGATTGTTGCCCCAACGCTCCCACTAAAGGTTGTGAAAGCACCCTCAACCGAGTGGGTGACTTTCTTGTTGCGGAACACAACCGCAGTCACATCCCCGCCCTTGTTCTTTAGCTCAACCGCATCAGCCGAGGCCGAGGATGAGATGGATTGAATCACCATTCCAGTTTGTGCCGAGCCAATACCAAAGGCTAGGTCTGTGCTATTTCCGATGATTGTTGCGGCCATAAAGTTTAGGTGCTTAACCCTGTATAGGCTGTTGCGGAGAGGTCAAAACTCTTGAATCCATCAGAGGCTTCCGTAAATGAAGCATCGGTAACGAAATAACTGCCACTTGAAACTGCCGTTGTATTGCCAGTAAGGGCAAGGGCTTGTCCAATTCCAGAGCTAGCAACCGAAGCACTACAATTACCAGAAAGGCTCACATTTCGCTTAAAGGCAGAGAACGCTACTGCTGAGTGTGTGCCATCGTGCTTCGAGACTTCCGTTGTTTCGGCGGTCTGTGTAAGCGAGAAGCTCTGGATAACAACGCCAGTTTCAGCGGCGAGTCCAAAGGCAATTCCGGTAAGTCCAATACTTGTGGCGGCCATTTGCTATTTGCCTATGTCAAATTATCGTGGGAACACCCGCACTTTAATCAGTTCCCAGATTGTAGAAAAGACCGCCCCCGACACTAGCGCAACCAACCATAGCTTAGTTTTGATGGTGTGCGACTCCCTCTCTAGGGTATCTACCTTGCTGTTAATCTTGGCTGTCCATTGAGCCAACTCGCTAGTGTGCCTTTCTAAAATCTGAATTATACTTGTCTGCCTTTCTTCAATCCGGGCGAGCCTCTCCCTCAAATCAGCCACTTGGTCTGCACTCATACCTCACAATCCTCTGCTCCTTCGCAGATTCGGACGCATAGATCGCCGTTGTTATCGTAGAACTTCTCTATGTAGCCCTCGGCCTCAAGCCATTTGAGCGAGGACATAAAATCCTCATAAGTATATTGGTGCATCATACCGGCTCTACTTGCTTGGCGTTTGCCCTGCGTCCTCGGCGGCTTGCATATCGCTGTAGTTTGGCAGTCCTGTGTTATCCGCTGGGCGTGGCGAGCAGGAGCAGAGCAAGAGGGTGATGAGGAGGAGGGGCATTATTGTACGTCTATTAAGTAATAGGTTGATTGTAAAATTGCTGAAGGGCTGGCTGTCGGTGCTACGCTCGCATTGTTTGAACATTGAATTTCTGGCCCAAATCTATTTGTGCTGGTGTCGTTTGTTGGTCCACCAGTAAGAGTTAAAAGAGGTGATTGCCCAATGTTAATGTTTGGATTTATTGATGAGTCTGCACCATAAAGATAAATGTTTCCAGCACCATCGGATTCTATCACAACACCAAAGAATCGGTTATCAGATGCGACAAGTCCAAATCCATTTGTAAGTGTTGTGTAAGAAGTCGGAGTTAAATATGAAGCATTAAACCCTATTAACCTTGCTTGTATCACCCCAGATTGAAGGGCAAATTCAGCACCAAATCCTTTAATTGTTAGTCCATTTGCTCCTGCTGCTGGTGCGTCAACTGAATTTCCAGTTCCACCAAATACAATTCTGATAACAGAATTTGTACTACCAATGTACATCATCCCGCCTATTGAGAATCTAATTCTCTTTGAGTAATCAATCTTTCCTGCACTTGCTGTCATTAGTGCTGCGGTTGGGTCGAAATATCCAACTTTTGCTGTTCCAGCAGCAGCAGACCCAGCGTTTATGCTTAAATTAAATCCAAGAGTATTGCCACCAGTAGCAGTAGCTCCAACTCCAGCACTCTTAAAATAAGAACCAGCCATACCAACCCGAAACGCTCTTGTTCTTCCTGTGGAAAACAAGAAGCTATCGATGTTGCTAGGATTCTTAACGAGGGCCATTTTCCCCTCCTTAACTGACTTCCGTCACCCGCGCCGTGCCTGCGGTCGCAAATACTGCCGAGTGGGTGATCGTCGTCTGGTGGTTCGGAACCTCGTAGTAATCCCCTGCCGATAGCCGCACTTGATAGGCGATGGTGGTGCAAGTTGCCCCCGCACAGATATGGAGGTTACCCGCCCCCTCGTTAAAAATCGTCAGCACTTCCCTTGTCGCGTTGAAGGAGGCCAGCACGGTAGAGGCGGTGGTGCTGGTAAAGTTAGAGGTGGTTACTGCCGTGCCTTGAACGGCGAAGGTGTTGGCGGTGACTGTGCCAGAGATGGGCATAACACCTTCGTTTGATATAAAGTCAAAAAGGCCAACTTCTACTGCGTTTGTAAAACCATTTCCAGCATTTGCCGTTACCGTGCCGCTAATTGCAGGGAGCGAGCCAATGGTGACGCTATTTCCAACCGTGACGGAGGAGATGCTGATGGGAACCGTCCCGCTGATCGATGCGGTGACTGAGCCGATCTGAGCCGTGCCCGCTCCAATGGTGACTGTGCCAGATACTTTTAATGGATTTTCACTAGTTCCGTAGCTATTCCCGCTGGTGTCATTGATACATACAGGGAGTGGTCTTGTATCGGTAACATCGAAAAGGTCTCCTCCGTCAGTAAATGCTACGCCAGAACGAATCGCATATTTGTTAGTGCTCTCCCCATAAATTTGAGAGGCCATGCTTACCGTGCCAGAGATGGCGGGGAGGGAGCTGATCGTTACCGAGTTTCCAATAGTGACTGTTCCTCTAATCGTTCCAAAGGTGACAGTTGAATCGCTTGCATCCACCTTCATCGCACCACCAGCCGAAACATGAACGATATGTTCTACTGAGTTTGAGCCGTCTTGGTGGCCTCCAATTTTAATAAAGTTTGTTGAAGTTGGTGTGCCTGCATCCGTGCCAACTGAATTATTTAGGCCAGTTATATTTGAAGCAGAGACAATCGCTTGGCCGAAGGTAACGGCTTGAGAGGCTGGGAAGTTTAGTACCGAAATGCTTCCAGTTGTAGCCCCAAAAGTTACTGACTGAGAGGCAGGGAAATTTAACACCGACACGCTTCCAGTAACCGCCCCAAAGGTGGTAGATTGTGAAGCAGGGAAATTTAGAACTGATACTGAACCAGTAACGCTAGGCGTGCCAGAGATAGAGATTGAGCCTACACACACGCTCGTCCCGCTGATTGCACTTGTGATGTTTGCAATGGCTTGAGTGCCTAAAGAGACAACCGTGTGAGCTGGAATGTGTTGCCCGCTCGTTACAATGGTTGAGAGCGTTGTTGCTGACTGATTGCCGTCTAAAATTGAAAGTGCCATATCTCAATATCCTTGTTAAATCGTGCCGAGGTAGAAGCTGTTGAGGGCGTCCGAGAAATCGTATTCTCTCAAACCATCGGCGTTTTCATCTGGGGTAACGATAAACGACAGGGTTAACCCCCTTTGCCAAGCCCTTTTGTCTGCTCGTATTGTGGGGGATTGGCTTGTGATTCTGCCCATAAATACCTTCAGATCGGTAACATTATCTTGAACCTTGTTGACTAGGGTGTTGTTGTCGGAGTAGAGCTTTTGAAAGATGTCGAAGTAGGTTGAGTCAAAGTTGGCTTGGCTGGTTAGGGTTGCGCAATCTGAGTAGGCAATATCCACTCCTACCTCAAATACCCCAGAGTAGGGGATAATCTGTTGCGCCCCAAGCGATGCTTGGATGGTAACAAAAGGGAACAATCTTGCGCCCCTTCTATTTGAAGTGAACACATTAAGCCCCGAAATTGGAGCTAGGATGGCCGCTAGAGCGTCCTCAATCTTAAACTGGGGGGATATCATATACTGGTGCAACTGATGTCTAGGGAGAGGCTTTTCGACCAAGTTCTGTTTTCTGACTTAATCTCTGGGCTTTCTGAGGTTACATTGGCAAGAAAGACCTTGAGGGTGGCGGTGGTCAAAACGCTTGCTAGGTTCGGGCTTTGATACATCACTTGGAGAATCTCGTTAAACTTTGAGTCTAGTTCTGCCCTCGTAGTTGTGTCTGCCCTTGTGCTGTAAGTGATGGTTGCAGGGCACCGAAACACGCCAGAATAGGGTATAATCTCCTCTGAGCCGATTGAGACTTGAATGACAACGCTAGGCAGTAATCTTGCCCCCTCGGTGTCGCTCTTAAATATATTAACCCCACTAACCCCCGACAAGGCAGTCGCTAGGCTTTCTTCTAACTGCCTCTCAATCGAGGTCATTAGGTTGTCGGGTCAGCCACTTCGATAGTAAAGCTAACGCCGTCCACGCTCTGTTGAAAGCCAGCAATCATTCTCTGTGCAGTCCCCACGGTAATCAACGCCCCAATCGTTACGGGCGAGGAGATGGCCGAGGCGGGGACAGTTAGGCTTTGCGTCACCTTGATTACCTCGCCCCCAATATCCAGCTCCGAGGCAACGGTCAAATCTGTTACCGATGCCGAGACGGCTGACGAGCCTAGTCCGGTGACAACCGTGAACATATCCCCAATCATAAAGTTGAGGTCATTTGCAAAATAAGTGGTGTCGATAGTCCCCGCCATAAACCCACCCCTTATGTCAATTTAACTCTACGCTGTCCCAAATAAACAGATTATCCTTATCAAATGGTTCAATCTTTTGTGGGTAAAATATAACCTTTTTCTCTTTCCTAACACCGGCGGCGATGGTCATGGGTGCAGAATTGATTGCATAAAACTCTTTTGCCCCCCTAATTGCCTTTGCCATTTCGAGGACACTTGGGGCTGTATAGGTCTGGAGTCCACTAATCTTGAATCCTTCTGGTGCTAAAACTATGAAGCTATACGCGCCAGCCTTATTTCTAGCCTCAACAATAATTTTTAATGGGTCTTGTTTCTCGCCTTGGCTTATCCCAAAGGGGGCGACCATATTATAGACTTCCGGTAATCCCTTGGCGGGTTCATTGTCTAGCTTATCAAAAAGGATATTAGTCGGGTCGGCCTTGTTAATCTCTGGGTGCGCATAGACGAATTCTGTCCAAGTCTTGTTTGAGAAACGATATTCTTGGTATTTGTTAGGCCAAATCTCAAGGTCTATCACATCGCCCTTGCTTCCAGCCTTTGCATAAGAAACCATTTCAAAGATGCCGTGGTATTGGGGCAAGCAATCCACGAACACCTCGTGGCCTTGGTCGGCTAGATATTTGCAAGCTGGGAGGCAACGAATGATGTCTCCTAGCCTCTGGGAGTATTTGATTGTTTTAGCAGTCATCGGCTACGCTCTTATCGTGTAGGTGTGGGAAGTATTCGCTCAATCGAACTGGGCCGATAGTCTTTTGTAATTCCTTCCACCCATCCACCAATCCCTTGTACCCATAAAAATCCTCCTTGAACTCAACTTGCTTCTGAATTGCGTAGGCATAGTGATTGAATACTAGCCCCCAAGTTTCAGTCACTCCCCTTGGAACTAGCCTAGACTGGATGTTTAGGCGGGGGGGTTCGTGGCTGGTGAAACATACATTCTTACCCCATTTCCAAGCCCTCATCCATTCATACCAGTTTGAGCCATAGCCCTCTCTGGTAACTACTCGCTTATTTTCCCCAACAAAGAAGTTGCAATGAAACTGCATCGTTGCCCCATCCTCTGCTCCCTTGAGACACTCATAAATCCCCTCGATCTGTTCTGCTCTCCACATCTCGTCAGCGTCCACCTCCATAACAACGCCATTATCTACGCCGAATAGGGCTTGCTGAATCATCTCTAGCTTCCCACTAAATGCCTTGCCTTGGCTGTGAATGATAACATCCCCGCCTTGGATGCTTTGTAGATATTCGTGCGTTCCATCTATGCTCTTGAAGTCGTTGTGCCATTTGTCGGGAACTTGCTTGCACCAGCGGGTGCATCCAAGAGGCTCGCTAACTCCTTCGACAATCCTCCATCTCCAAGGAATCTTGAGCTTTTGAAACTCTGCAAGATGCCTCTCGATAAAGGGCATCCCATTGAGGACGATGGTAAAGATGGTTAGCATTGTTTTATCCAACATTGTTCTTCAACCATAAAATCCATATTTGGGAACGACTCATTTACTGCTTGAACAACACCACCAAATGTTTGTATGTAATCGTGTCCAGCCAAAATTCCACCCCTGCGAATCTTGGGAATCCAATCGGCAATATCTTTTTTTACTGCCTCATAGCTATGGTCAGCATCTATGAAAACCCCATCTAAAGATTCATCCTTAAAAAGATGAGCTGCCTCATTGGTTGTCATTCTATGTTCTTTATATAATCCATCTAGCCTATTCATATTGGATTTGAACTTTTGATATAAATTGTCCTTCATTTCCTCGGTGTGCTCTTCCGAGCCAAGCCAAGTATCTACAATGTGAATGTCGATGTTTGGGCTTTTGTTTTTTGCCTCAACTACAAGGAATGCCGAGCTTCTGCCCTTCCAAGCTCCAAGCTCTACGATAGTTCCGCTTGGCTCGCACTTATCAACCATTAGGCGATACACGCTAGGATAAGTGAACCATTGTTCTCCAAAGCACTCATCCTCGTATATGTGATTCATAACTGGAAGATGGCCGCACCATTACGCACAGACCAATCCTCCCAGAGCAATTCCGCAAATCCCTTTAGCTTGTGGTAGTTAGCCCAATTCTTAATATCGTTCACATCGTCTAGGGCGATGATGGCTTTCTCTGCTAGGAAAGGCCTTACACAACGAAGTTCAGCCTCACCAGAGAAAGGCGAGCCATCGATCAGAACAAAGTTGAAATCCACATTATGCTCAAAGTGGATGTCCTCGATTGCGTTGGTTGAATAGGGAAAGGCGGTTTCTAGGCAGACATTGTGCCAGCCTAGAACTGTTTCGATGGGGTATTGATTGAGGTTTGTTTTGGTAGTTCGGTAAAACTCTTCGATGTCGTTCTTGTTCATCCATAGCTTTGATAGGGTTGCCGTTCCATTGACCGAAACGCCTCCCCTTGCAGATAGGTTCATCGAGTGCCTGCCGATGCGGTCGGGGTGGTTCTCAATGCTGAATAGCTTTCTGGTTCTAATACATTGAGTCGAACCGTCCCCAGTTCCTCCCCCGATCTCTAGGCCAACATCTAATCCCTCGCTGTACTTTGCAAGGGCTTGGCCGAATGGGTCGTGGATACTTATTTCTTGCACTTTGCGTATCCAGTAAGAGCCTTCACAATCACATATTGAATTACTGCTTCCTTGTCGTGCTTTAATGCCAACATCCCACACTCATACAAGTCTTTCTCTGCTTTTTCGTCATAGGTAATATCAACCTTCACATACTTGGTGGGGTCGGGGCGAGACTTTCCGAATTTAATTATACCAAGCCCCTTGGTATCTTCCCCTTTTTTTGATTTCCTACACCCAATTATCTGCTTTGCGTTTTTCATAGATTGCCTTTCCTTTCTCGTAGAACTCCGGCTTGTTATGGTTCTTTAGTTGCTGATCGGGGTTGCCTCCGGCGAACATTGGGTTCTCGTGCCTAAATACTAATTCCCTTGCCTCAATCACCACATCATCGGCATAGGCTCTATCCGTGAACTCGTTATCGGAATAAATGCCGTCTGATTCTTGATAGGATGGGTGAAACATATTGCCCCCTTGCTTGCGTAGCCTCTTTTGCGTTAGGATAGCCATACAGAGCAGTTTGTCGGTTCGGAGGCCATCTGATACTGCCAGCACCCTTTCGGCCTCTAGGTTGTCGATCTTGCTCAAAATTAGGGCATCCCAGTATCTCGGTGGACTCCAATCATCGCTCATTTGAATAATAACATCCCCCTTGGCTATTTTTGCCCCCTCGTTCCAAGCGTTCACAATCCCCCCCGGATTGACTCGCTTCCCATCGTGCGGGGTATAATCAACCGCTTCATCGTGGTCAACCATAAACAACCACTCAATCGCTAGGGGTTCTTTCGCTAAAGCCAGCCATTGCATCTTTCTTGAAAATGCGATGTGAGGTCTCCCTCTAGTGGCGTGAACTACGCTGATCTTTGGCTTGGGATACATATTTGCCAGCTTTTGAGCCTCCTCCTTTTGGCCGTAGCAAACTGAGGCCATCCGATAACCATCGAGGGCTTGCCAGTCATAAATTGCGTGAACTTGATTCCAGTAGTGTAGGTTGGGTTTAGGCATCGCCATACACGCCCGACCAGCGTGCCAAGCCTTCGGCCAATCTCCTCGTGCCGAGTATTCTGCCATTAAATAAAAGTAAGCCTCTCTGCGGATAGGATTCACCGCAATCGCTTCCCCCAGATATCTCATTCTCTTTTCTGTGGGGGAACATCTTCCTAGATTGCAAAGCAGTTCATATTTTAGAGTTTCGTCTAGGTCTGGGAATACTAACGCCCTCTCACCAACCTCCACCGCCTTATCCACTTGTCCCCTCAAGAAAAACTCTTGGTGTTGGTAGTAAAGGTTGAAGGGGGTGGAGAGAAGCTCATCGGCTAGGATGCGATGATTGCGGTCTGCGGAATCTGCCTTGCTAGTAATCGGCCTATGGATTCGGAAGATTTTATCTATGGCAAGGAGCTTGTTCTTGTCGTTCGGCTCAAGGGCTTCGTGGACTCTGTTCCTCCATCTCCCGCACCCCTTCCGCAAGGCCATCTCCCTAATAGGATTCAGCCCGGCATTTTCAACTAGATATCGAAAGCAAACAATTTCAGCCCCTACTTTCTCTGCTTGTTCCAGTCCTTCTTGTAAAACCCTCTCCCCATCCTCTGCCATTACATCATCGGCATCTACCCAAATAGACCACTCGTTTTTACAGGCATCTAGGGCTTTATTTCTAGCAGAAGCAAAATCGTCTATGTGAGGCCAATCAGTTTTTTTGTTTTTGTAATGAATGACTTTAGCACCCAAGGAAAGAGCGATCTCCTCTGTCTTGTCTGGCGTAGCTGACCCCCCAGCCATACAAACAATAATCTCTTCTGCGATGGGCTTAAATGATTCAATGACTCGCTTGATGTGTGATTCTTCATTGCCAGCTATTAGGTAAAGGGAGACAGGTATTTTCATTCTTACAAGGATTTCTAATTAAAGAGGGATGTCAATTAAAAGAAAAAGGGGGAGCAAGGTTTCCCTCACTCCCCCTTCTTCAATGAACCAACAATTCTTTAGGCGAAGCTTGTGGTGATACGAACAGCCGCATTGGCATCAATGACGACTTCGTCGGTGTTCATACGCACACGCAACACTTGGCTACGGCGAGCTTCGTCACGATAGCTTTCGGAGACGAAACCACCAGCCGAGTCACCCGACCAGACCAAGGTGCGTCCGATTCCACCAGCGGTGAACTCGCCACCCGCCACTTGGCCTACGATAACCTTGGCCGAGCTGATTGCGAATGAGCCGGAGTAGCTCTTGTTTTTGCCTGCCGTGTTAATTGCCGCACGACCAACAAGGAGTTTCTGAACTCCCAAGGCCGCCGCAATTTCAGCTTCATTCAATAAGCGAGCACCAGTATTCGAGATAACTCCGAAGAACTGATTCTGGAGGAGCGTTGAGCGTCTGATCAACTCAAACACATCGGCATTCATTGCAACGCAGTTGGCTTCGTAGCCCAGCTTGCCGAGAGCAAGTTTAGCCGCTGCCACATCACGAGCTACATCGATAGTGGCGATGTTCGCTTGGGTGTAGGCAACTGCCGCGCTTTGGTCAGCCGTGGTGAAGGGGGTGCTACCAGCGAAGAGCAAGGTATTGACCCGAGCTTCGTGGGAGAGCTTCAACTGACGGAGCAAGAACTTGGCGGTTTCGCTCTCGTAGGAGAAGAAACGATTTAAGTCCTTGTC
>Ga0181359_1000027_pt1 | contig 29475 bp, 31 predicted proteins | sample Fa13VDMM15SD_FD_141229 | JGI IMG/M metagenome (GOLD analysis project Ga0181359, IMG submission 141229) | Freshwater viral communities from Lake Michigan, USA - Fa13.VD.MM15.S.D | ecosystem: Environmental > Aquatic > Freshwater > Lake | place: USA: Michigan | collected 2013-09-24 | reverse complement strand
GAGAACTATTGAGGCACCATCTGTGCTAAATGGTGGAATGTTTGCTACCACAAGGGAGACAGATGTTGTTTCACCACCTGACTGACCAGGGTCTATCGTTCCTGCGTTCACACTCGTTCCACGAATATACTCGCCCACTAAATTAGGAACATCAAAAGTAGTGGAGGTCTGTCCGTAACCAACTCCGTCTAAAACCCTAAATAAATCAGGATAGTCACTTTGATTATAAGTTGTTCCGTCGCACACTAAATATCCATACGGCGTTATAGAACTACAATATGGTAGTAATGCTCCTACAGGGATAGGAAAGTTGTCGTATCCTAATGCGTTTTTAACAGACATCTATACTCTACTGCTATATTTTATTTTGCTTTAATGATATAAGTAATTTCATAGGCGGCAGGGGAAGAAGTGGGATTTAATGGAACAGAAGGGAACTGGACTGCGGTTTGCGTAACTCCGCTATTAAAAGCAAAAATAGGGGTGTCTGTCTGTGTTACAGTTACTGACGAAGTCGCAGAGACCGAAGATGATTTAATACCTTGTGCCGTAGGAACTGTAGAAAATAAATTGTAACCTTGAAAATCTACTACAACATTTTTAGTAACACCACCAGTATCTGTAATATTTCCACTAATTGCTCCAGTTTCAGCAGCATTAATCGTAGGCAACTCGTCTGCTGTAAGAAAAAAGGGGTCTACTGTCGCAGTTCCTGTCGGTGCTGTCAGTACTCCTGAAACAGTAGAACCTTGAACGAACGATACTGATAAATTAGGAATAATAAAATGAAATGGTAGAGTTGCTACACCGTAAGTTGTGCCTATTACATCAAAAAGTTCAGGAAAAAACGCTTGTGCTACTTCTTGACCCTCGCAGATAAGATATGAGGGTGGAAGAACAGCACTATTACCAGCGTAAGCGAATATACTACCTATAGGAAGTGGAAAGTTATTGTATCCTGATGCGTTCTTAACAGACATTTATATTATATCTTGATATTTTTTAAATTAGAAAACCGCCTAATTCAGGATTTCCCAAATAGATATTATCTGCTGGGACTGGTTCGCCTAAATTAACTGGGGTTTGATACAACGGAGATGGTATTAGTTCATACCACGCTTTAATAAGAGGGACTAAACTCAAACTATCAGGAATATATGTAGAAATAATAGGTATTTCGTCGCCGCCTGCTGTATACGACACTGTTCCTGAATGTGTCACATTCCAAGTTGAAGCGCTGTCATTACGCACGAGAAGTTCTCCAGCACCTGTTAATATCTCTACAGGACTTGCGCTTTCGTCTATTGCTGGGAAAGTTGTCCCTACCTGTCCAGTCATATTAGCAGTTAATCCGTTCCAAGATGTTTGTGTGAAAAGAGCGGACGACAGAGTAGGAATATACGCTTCGTCTGTAATAGTGAGGTTGTCAAATATTCCTCCTGCTTCAGGAGTTGCTACAGGTGTAGCAGAACCTCTAATATACTGGTAGGTCACCAAGTCAGGAATACTAAAATGGGCGCTGTCTACCGCACCGAAGGTTGTGCCTAAAACATTATACAGGGCGACATATTCGGTTCTCAATAATGATGCTCCATTAGCAATTATAAAGGTTGACGGCACACTTTCTCCTCGTGGAGTTCCTGTATTAGTTAATCCTCCGTAATATACAACTGAACCAACAGGACAGGGAAATTGATTATAACCTAATGCGTTTTTTACAGACATTTATATAATCTCGTGATAAAAAAAAAGGGGGAAACCCTCTTTTTTTATTTTGTATTTTTTGTTTTTTGTTTTTTATTGTTCGCAATCAAAGCAACACTCCTTATTCACAACTATACATTCTATAATCTGTTTCGCTAAACAATACCGAGCAACCAGTATCTGCTCTTCCTTTGTTGCGTCCTTGAATAGCGGATATTCCCAGTCCATATCGTATTCAAAACTATCCTCGTCTGTGCCTACTTCAAGACCCTTTACAAGATGCCCTATTTTGTCACCCAGTTCGGTAAAATGGTCTTCCACTTCTTTGAGTTGTTCCTCGCCGAAATAGTATTCTACAAAGTTGCTCTCGTGTTTGAGTGTGAATGGTTCGGTGATTTCAAAATCGTCGTTTTTAGCGTCTTCCAAGTGTTCTTCAAGGGTTTCGTAGCAACTATCGCAGAAGTTAGGAGAACCACCTTCGCAGGAACACCCACAGCACATATATTCTTCTTTACTACTCATCTTTCCGCCGAGATTTTCGGCATCGTATGATGATTGAATACCGAACCAAAACTTTCCGCTAATCTGTCCGTTATAGTATCTTCCCATTCTGTTGTTGTTGCGTGTATATAGTAAGGATTAGAGCAAATCAATTTTTTTTTAGTTGCCCTTAATCTCTTCTTAAAAAAGGAGTTCAATTTTTTAAAAAAAACTTGATAGTATCATCAAAATACAGGCACTTAAAAAAAAAATTGAACCACAAAAAATTGAACTCAAATAAGCAACAATCAACAAGCAATACCCCCCAGCAATAATGACGCAATATGTTTATCAAATCCGCTACGAAGAAGAGTGTGGAAATGTGGATTTCCACGAATACGAAGGCAAGTGGGAGTTTGATGACCTCATCACGGCACACAACGCATATTACGATGCGGTTAAGAATACCGAACACACATATCTGTGGGTCACCAAGACCCCAAAGTGGAACGATAATGACGACAACGACCACGAACCTGAAATAGTTGAAATGGAATGCGAATTAGGAGCAATCTGTCGCACTTGTGGAATGGAACAAAAAATTATAGTTGATATGAAGCGGTTCGTATATTTAAAAATAAACAATTTAATGGAAGACGAGTGGGAATGCGAACCTTGTCAAGATGGGACGGATACTGAAATGGATTAAACTTATAAAACCCTAAATAAAAATTAATCATCATCGTGACTATTTAAAACAAAACATTCTTTATCGCTCATTACACTCATAGGAAACCCTTTTTGTATAGTGACCCAGCGACTATTGAGTTTTTTGATTTTTTTTATCTGTTCTTTATCCAGTCCAAAATAATTATCCAGTAAGTATTTGAGAGATTTTCCACCCAATCCTGACGGAAATATCGTGACCGACTTACATTCGTTCAAAATACGCCGAGTATCCAACCCATTACAAGCAAGATGACTGGTATAGATTATTTCCGTGTTGAAATGGCGACCTGTTTCCAGCAAGGCATTCAATATGCCGTCTATCTTTCTCTTCAAATGCTTATTCTGTAAGCAATCAGTATCATCAAAAATAACTAAACTATCTTTGAACTCATCTGCTCCAATTTCCTCTTGTAAAAATCCTGGTTCGTGGATTTTCAAGCGTTTCAAGTATTTCAGTTTATCCAGCGTCGTGTCGTCCTTCAACGAAGATATAATAAAGACATCTCGTTTAGGGTATAGTTTGTGATATTCTTCGGTATACATCTTCGTCCAGTATGATTTACCTGAACCTGATGCCCCAGTCACATACCGAATAGACCGCTCTATTTTCTTATCAGGTATGGGTTGAAAATGTAGTGCTGGTTTATCTTTCAGTTTTATCTCATTATAAGGGTTTTCGCACTCTTTAGGGTTTGATGTGATTGATAAGGTCTTCCATTTCTTCCTATCTTTCTCTTCTGTATTTTCTAATAAGCAAAGTGTATTTCCAACTCCTTCAAAGTTCATTATATAAATAAGCGTAGAAAATCTTTTGCTTCTTTATTTATTTTAGTTGAGAAATAATCTTTAATAGAAGCAATATCCTTCAAGGCACTCTTCTCCGTTATTTTATCTATCTGTCTAAACACATCTTCACCAAGCGAGACCTTATAAATAGCACTTATCTGTTCCTTGATGAATTGTAGGTTTTCCTCTACATCTTTCCATTTAGGTTTCCTAAAATCCTGTTTCAGCAGATTTTCTAAAATACCCAATTCGTTTTTAATCTTGTTTAAATACCCTATCTGTCCGTTAAAAAAATCTATCATTCGTTCCAGTTGTTTTCGGTGTTTCTGTTTTCCTTCCAACAAGTAGAGAGAAAATAACCGCTTCAACGACTTCATACTATCCGTGTTAGAATAATAGCGTATATCCTCCTCCAAACTATCCATTAAATCTTTCGCCGATGGTTGTGTGTTGTAATTCGCTTTTCCATCTGCCTTAATATAATAATTCTCACTTATCTCTGCGAATTGATTTCCCACCTTTGCTATTAAATCCACTTTACAAATTGTCTTATCTAATAAGCATTCAGCGAGAGACCTCGTTGTCCCATCTATCAACTTTATCTTTCCTGCCTCTACATCTTTCGGTTTCCATCTTAAAATAAATAAATCTCGCACCATCTCAATCTGCTCTTCACCCTTTGCGTTCAAAATACTGGTCGCCATCTTGTTCGGTATAAGAGGGTTCTTCACATACTCTTCCAGCGACCTTTTTGAATAATCCCCATTATAAATGAGACGAGGGTCGTGTCCACATTTCAGTTCCAGTATCCAAACATCAGGGTTCTTTCTTGCTTCTCGGTATTCCTCTTTTATTCGCTTGACGATGGTCTCAATAGAATATCCTTGAACTTGTGTCTCCACATCGTAATCGCTCCCATATATTATACTTCGCAGAGAGTTTGAACCGATTAATCTATACTTGCCTTTTATAGCAAATTGATTAATAACATCGTCGGTTGTATTATTTATTTCATCGGTTGTTCTCTGTAAAAATATATTATCTCTCATTATATAATATTGAGATATAATAAATGATAGAAATACTGGAATTAGTATTGTCTCCTAAATCCAATAAACGCTTTCGTATTGTAGTAAACGAAGATGGTCTCGTTCGCTCATACGACTTCGGTGCTAAAAATGGAAATACTTATTTAGACCAACAAGATAAAAAGAAGCGGTCTGCCTACTGGGCGAGACATTTAGCAAACCCTACGGAATACGAGAGAATAACGAACCTCGTCCCTTCTGCCGCTCTCTTTGCCTTTAGATTATTGTGGGGAAAATCCACCGATTTAATTGAGAATGTGGTAGAATTACAAAAAGATTTTAACAGGTTATAATATAATGGATAAAGAAGTTTTTGATAAACTCAAAAAAGAAGAAATATTCCCCTTCCTCGCCGAATACTACAAGACCATCGGTAGAAACAACCCTCCTGATTACGAGCAATATTCTCTCGCTGAACTTAAAAAGTGTCTCGTAATGTTCGGCATTCATCTTACTCGTGATAAAAAAAATGTTTAGATTTTTAATATCCTTGTAATGTATAAATGCCTCCAAAGCGAAGTTTAGAAGGACCACCACTCTCACCAGCAACCACAAGAAGACCCTATAATCCCAGCAATTTTACAGGGTTCCCAGTATTTGCTAATCCTAATCCACGACCGATGCGACAACATTTTATAGACGCACAGCAACGAATGCTGGATAGTAAATTAAGTAGAGAACCTCACAAGTTTTTAGATGTCCCAGCACCTCCAGTAGGAGCAATACGCCCAATCGCACTACCACGAGGACCACATCACGGAACTGTTATTAGTCCAGTAATGAACCCTATTTCTAACCCTATGGTTCCTTCTTCTACAAGTGCTTTTAAAGTAGGCAAGGGGAAGTCCAAGAAGAATGTTACTCGTAACAACTACCATTCTCTCTCTTCATTTCCTCCTTCTACTATAATGCCTTCTGCCGCCTTTAATGTTTTGTATCAACACCCTTAATTATAATATAGTTATACTTTAAGTATATTATAATGAACCCTGAAGCGGATATTGAACCTACTACAACTTTCTTACCGAGTGGTGACCCTTCGGTGCGTTACAGAATTATCTACGAGCAAGATGAGTTCACAGGTAATATGGAGTTTAATGTGGTTGAGCAGTGGTTAATAAACGGAAACTATTTCACCAACGAGGTCATCGGCACCTTTGATACGAAGCAACAAGTATTATCTGCCTTACAACAACGCCCTAATGGTGTCGCCCCTGAAATTACTGGGTTCGGTATGTATGGCGGTAAAGGCGGAGCGGATACGAAACCCAACAAGTATTCCAAAGCAACCAAGAGGAAAATAGCAAAGAGTATCCGTCCTATTACGAAAGAAGAAGCACTCACCGATTACAAGAAGTTGAAACAGGTGGATTTAAAAACCGTCACACCCTCCTCTCGTGTAGGTAATAAGTTTGTGGATTTTTATACTTTTCCTGAACGGATAGACACCGCTGGTAAAACTGGGTTGTCTTATTTTGATTTACTCGCAAACAAGTCCAAGTTTGAGAAGAAACCCTATATTAACCGCTTCATCAAATACATCAAGGCACAATCCTCACAACCGCCGTCGGTTTATAAAATATGGAAGCAGGTTTTTGATGTCTATTTTAGTGCGATTAACATTTACAAACCTGTGAATGCGATGGAGTTGTATATCAAGTATAAACCCAAGAGCATATTAGATTTCACGATGGGGTGGGGTGGGAGATTAGTCGGTGCCTGTGCCTTGAATGTTCCTCACTATATCGGTATTGACTTGAATACCACTTTAAAGCAACCTTACGATGAAATGGTCTCCACTTTGAAGACACTTTCTACGACCAAGATTACGCTGTTTTTTAAAGACGCTCTTGCGGTGGATTATTCAAAATTAAAGTATGATATGGTCTTTACCAGTCCGCCATATTATAACAAGGAGATTTATACTGGGACGGAAGCATTATCCAAAGATGACTGGGACGAGCAATTCTACCGACCCATCTTCAAGAAGACATACGATGGTATGGCGAAGGGCGGTAAGTATTGTTTGAATATTCCTATTGATGTGTATGAACGAATAGCAACAGATGTGTTAGGGAGAGCAAGTCACAAAATACCTCTCAAAAAGCAAGTGCGAGGAAAGGGTGGCGGAGAGAAATACAAGGAGTTCATCTATGTATGGGATAAGTAGGGTTTTTATATTAAAATCGTGTTTAATATGAAAAGTGGAAACGGAGGTAGGGTTTTATATGATTTTGATGTAAATATGCGGAAAGGCGGAAACTCGCCCCTGTTTTCCAAAAATCCCAGTAAGAAAGAAAAAAACTGAAAATTGATTTCTAATTTTTCTGTTTTCTATAGACATTACTTTTTTTGAGAAAAGTGGGGCGAGTTTCCGCCTTTCCGCACTTTCCCTTTATATGATAGTAATGTTTAATCCATTTCCTCGTTGTCCTCCTCCTCAAACTTCCTTCTTATTCCTATAATTTTCATCGCCCTGTTCGCATTCCCCCCTTTTGACTTGAAGTTCGCTTCCAACCACTCGTATAAAGCATCACGAGTATACTGCCTTTTTGATTGCTTGTTTAACCCCTTGTATTTTTCGTGATGTTCTATTTCGCTCCATATTACGCTGTATTTCATTTCACATTTCTCGTCTTCAACCACCTCATACAATTCATCAAAAATCTGCTTGAATACATTAGTTCCATCAACCAATTTCTTTGATGCCCTGCGAATATCGTCAGGAATGATGAACTCAATTCCACTTTCCGTCCAATTCTTCTTATAATGTTCTAACAATATATCCAAGAAGATGGGAGATGCCGTAGTAATGAACTCATTACTGGTGTAATAAGTGTTTGCTTTTCTGTAAAATATACCATTAATCTCCTTATCAATCTTTTCAGGGTCATCAGTCCAATTGTTCTTGAACCCAAAATCAATCGCACGACGATAGTCCGCTTCCTGTGCCTTCGCATCAAAGTCAGGAGGATTATTAAACTCTCCGCAAATAGTAGCATTCAAGTAAAACCGCTGGTTCCCACCATACAACTGCCGACCTGTAAACTGGTCACCGCCTGTCAACCTGCGGAAACTGGTGAGTTTAATAGTGCCTCCCATCTCGGTAAAGATAATATACCGCTTGTGTCGCAGGTCAGCAATATCAGGCGATGCTCCACCACCGCTCTTACCACATTCCTTTAATAATTCCTCCTTCGGTGAGTAGGAGAGAAGGTCTCCAAGAATATGTCGCATCAATCTGTTGATAAGACCCTTTCCATTTCCGCCCTTACCATTATAAAACCAAAACTTTTGATAATTAATGCCGTCTAATGCCGAGCAGAGTATTAGATAAAGAAGGGCGAGTGCGTCAGGAACCGATTGTATCTCCGCCATCAAAGCAATCAGCGTCTCCCTCATCGCAAGGTTTTCTTCGCTGCTATAATCAGGTTTCTTGTATTCATATTGCGTAGTCAAGGTAATGTAATCGTCATACTTATAAGGTCTAAAAACCCCAGTATTCAGTTCCATTACTCCATTCTCAAACCCCAGCAGAAATGGTTTTTCGTCAAACTTAATAGCAGAATATTTACCTGCTTGAATACTTAAAGTATGCCTTACAATATCCTTGAAGGAATGTCCGTTGCTGGTATTTGTTCTTAACATTTTCAAGAGTTCATCACATTCGTCAGGGTCAAGTTCAACGGCATCAACAATAGGTAATCGTCGGTCTTCGTATAAATCCTCGCTGATATACCTTGTTAATCGGTGCCGTTGTTTATCGTCGGTTTCGTCATACCATCTTCCGTCGTAATAAATATATATTCCTGCGTTGTTGTTGATGATGTAATCCCCCCTCATTAAAACAAAGCGGTCTGCTAATTTCTTCGCAGAGAGTTCATCAACCCATTCTTCGTAAGAGCGAACTTCGTTCCATTCAGGTATTTCAATTGCTTCATCAAAGGGTTTCACCACGAACTTCAATTCAAACCCATACTTCTCCTTGAGGTTCGCCTCTAATTCCTTACAAATATCATCGTAGTATAAATCCTTCAATATCATCAGTCCGTCCTGACAAGGGACTACATCTTCAATCACAAAGTTTTTGTTTTCGTGGAGATAATAAACACTATCCTCCATCATTCGGCGTTCAATCGTTTGAGACCACAAACCCATCACACCTCGTTTCTTCTCTCCCTCGTTCTGCCACTTTTTAGGGTTCTGTTTCAAACAATCTTTAACAATATGCTGATTAGCAGTATAAACCACATCAATCACCGCACCCATTTCGGTCTCAATCTCGTAAGGAAGTGCGTGGCGTTTTTCGGCATTCACTTGAATATCATTATCCTTCAACCAAGTGTTATAAGTGCCTCCAAACATCAAGCGAACAAAGAGTTGCTTTGCGGTGTCCTTATCCGTGCCGTGAAAATCTGCTATTTTTTGTCTGTAAAGTTTAGGGTTTGAATTGTATTTTGTAAGATATTTATTTTTAATTTCTCGTTGACGGCATATCTCGTTTATTAACTGCGGTTGACAGTTCACCATATCTATATCCACATATTCCGCCTCGCAGAAGCGGTGCCTTGTAGGGCGATGTAGGACACTCAAAGAGGCGTAACCGATGGGAATGGTGCGACCCCACTTGTGAGATGGTAAGATATGAACCATCTTAATGTATTTTTGTTTCTTGTCATACTGATTGCGTAAATACTTTACTTGGTCTAACTCGGTTTTTATCTCAAAGGGGACACCATCGTAGCGTGGGTTGCCCTGATAAGCAATACCCATCTCCGCCTTGATGAACCCATATATCAGCGAAATATTCACCCTTTCCTTCATCTTCTTTTTGCTAAATATGGTCTTCGTCCAATCCTTCTTAAAAAGTTTCCATTCAAATACTTTCGGCAACTCGGTTTCAGGTGTGACATTTACAGCGACAGGTGTGGCGGTGACAGCGGATACGGCGTATATTGTTTGTTCTTCCATTCTATATACTATCCAAAGATATGTTTTTATATCAATTTAATGTTTAATTGCTTTTAACCAATTTTAAAAGTAATTAGATTATTTCCTAAATGTTTTTGATTAAAACTGGGCGTTCTCAAAATCAAATACGAGGTCTTGTTCTCCTCCTTTCGTTGCGAGAGCATACTCGCTCACCTTTTTCTCAAAGAAATTAGATTTACTTTCAAGAGAGATTGCTTCCATATAACCAAAGGGTTGTTTAGCGTTGTATATCTTATCATATCCTAATTGTAGAGAGAGGCGGTCTGCTACGAAGCGGATATATTCGCTCATCAAGTCGGCATTCATACCGATAAGACGGCAGGGAAGGGCGACGCAGATAAACTCTATCTCAATATCTACTGCTTCCTTGATAATTTGATGTATCTTTTCTTGCGAGAGACGATGCGTGAGTTTCTTGTATAACAATACGGCGAACTCGGCGTGGAGTGCTTCATCTCTGCTGATTAACTCGTTTGAGAAACAGAGACCTGGAAGGACTGCCCTTTTCTTACACCAAAAAATAGCACAAAAACTTCCTGAAAATAATATTGCTTCAACGACAGCAAAGGCGACCAATCTTACAGAGAAACTTTCGCTGGAATGAATGTATTTCTTACACCAGTCCGCCTTTTGAGTGATACAAGGGAACTCCTGAATGGCGTTAAATAGACGCTCTTTCTCCTGCTTATCACGGATATAAGTATCAATAAGTTTCGCATATACTTCTTGATGTATTCCCTCCATCGCTACTTGAAAACCATAGAACAATCTTGCTTCAGGTATTTGAACCTCGTTGTAGAACCGCAGAGCAAGGTTCTCGTTGATTATTCCGTCTGCCCCAGCAAAAAAGGCGAGAATATGGATAATAAACCACCGCTCTCCTTCTCCCATTTCTCTCCAATCTTTCATATCTTTCTCCAACCCAATCTCGTCCTCCACCCAAAAACTACTCACCGCTCTCTTATAGAAGTCATACAAGTCAGGATACTTGATAGGTAAAACAACGAAGCGACTATCGTCAGGTGTAAGGATTATTTCACTCATCTTATTATATCTAAATATAATAAAATGCCGATGTTGCCGATTAAACACGATTTTAATGTTTAAACCGCAGGAAGAAGCGTTCTAATATCACTAATCAAGTCAGGTCTGTCCGTAACAAGAGTATTAATAAGTTTGCGTGTCTTCACGAATGTTTCTAAATAAGAACCATACTTCTTCTTCTCTTCTTCGGTCACTTTTTCCTTTTTGAGAATGTAACTTGTTCGGTTCGCCCTTAAAATACTTTGAGGGTCTAATGTGTATCGGTTTTGTTTCCACACACGCATATAATTTCGCATATATTCTCGCTTCTGCTGTTTTTTCTCTTCTTCTGTATCCATCTGTATATTATAACGAGATATTCTTTATATTAATTTAGTGGTAAATAATTAATCACTCATACAATCATCGTCCATCATACCCAGCAGACAACTCATACCGCCGCTTAATTCTTCTGCTATTTTCTTAACACGCTTAATCTCTCCTACAAAGTGTTTCACACCCCTTTTATCTTTAGGGTCGTGGGGGGCAGGTTCTTTGAGATGTTCCTTAAAATGATTAACAATACCCTTGTAGTTGTTTAATTCTTGAACCAAATGAGGCATCATCGCTGGTGTCCAGTGTCCTGCCGTGAGATGGCGAGGAGTATAAGTCGCAGGGTCAGCACCGAGCATTCGCACCCCACCCACGATGTGAGGATTAGAATATGACGGAATATTCCTCTCGTATGCCCTCCTTGACTGATTAGACGCTGGTAATGGCGAGAAATGCGACCTTAATGCTCGTAAATATCTCTCCATCTGTCCTCTTGTAATCCGCAGGAACTCTTGCCTCGTTTCAGGTGTCGGTGTTCCTTGAACCAAGTTTATTAAAGTTTCAAGTTCAGGAAGGTCTGTGAGAGAGGCAGGAGGTGTTGAAACTGGTGTGCCGATAGGCGAACCATCAGGTGTAATGGTTGCTCCGCCTTTAAACCTCTTCTCTAATTTATTCTTCATCTCCGTTGTTACAACTGGAACTTGTGGTGCTAAAAAACTTCTTAAAGTTTCGGCGAGACCACCCCAACCACCCATTTCAGCAAGAGTTTGTGCTAAATCTCCGCCATACGAGTTATTCACTAAATTAACTGCGTGTCTTAATACTTGATATTGAGAAGCAGCAGGTAAATCAATAAACCAAGTATAAGCAGCAAGATTAGGTTGTATATCGCTTACCCCCACACCACCTGAAAGAACTCCGCCCTTCTTCGGTCTGCCTCTCTTGCGTGGTTTATCCTCAATCGTCATCTTGATATTCTCCTCACGCTCCTTCTTCGCATCTGCTTTTGCTAAACGCTTTGTTTGTTGCCGACGCTTTGATGCTTCCACAGTATTCTTGATTTTTGCTTGTCTTGCTTCTTCGGTTGATGCGTATTTTTTAGGTCGCCCCCTTTTACTGACGGCAGGAACTACCGCCTTTCCTGACGGAACCACTTTTGCTAAACTTGAAAGAACATCTTCGTCCCCCATCATCTTGTTCTCTGCCGTTTCCTTGACGACTTCCAATTTCTTCTTGAGTGTATCCACACGCTTACGATGCGTCTTTTTCTTTATTTCACGAGGGTCATTCTTACCCATCGTTTCCTTCTCCTTCTTTTGAGAGACCTTCTTACTTGAACCATATTTAGATTTATATTTCTCCTTACAATCAGGCGTGCTTAAAGCACACATATAACTCAATTTATTAGTATCTGCGTATTGACGAACAAAGTCAGTCCAACGATTACCTCCTCCTTTCATTTTAATATATATACATATTATAATGAAATTAATTCGTAAAATATTCAACCTTCCTAAAGAATTGATTTATTACATTCTTGAGTTTCTTGATTTTGATTATTACGAATACTATTTTTATAACAAACCACGCCGACAGAAAGGTATGACTATTATTAAATATCCCTTGTATCGCTTCTTTACAAGAGACGATGATGCTGTGGGATATTTAGCAGTAAAAGAGAAACGCAAACCACGAGCAGAGACGATTTAAAATGACGATGCTGAAATAGTAGTAGTTAATGAAGGGGTAGTACCGTAAGAGATGGGTGTATCTTCGTCCAATTTACCCCATATTTCTATATCCATCGCTCCTGGTGTATAACTGGTTATATTAATCGTATCACTTGCGGCAGCAGACCCACTCACACTATTAAATACACACTGCCTACCCAACCCATTACCACCATTAACTCCGTAGTTGAGAGGATATTGAGATATTCCTGTTGATGTATCTTTCACAACAATACCGACCTCCATATTTTTATCAGTAGTAATAGGTCCTTGTGAAATATTACACGCTGTAGTTCCTGTAAAAAAATCACTTGTCGTAATAGCAGTCCAAGTAATAGCGTCAGGCGAAGTCCAAAGTGTTGAAGTCCCACTACCTACAACTACCCATTTACCGATACTGGAATAATATACAACACCCATTCCAGTCGTTAATCCAGTAGGAAGAGATATAATCCAATTTATCCCATCATTTGAATAATGAAGAGGGTCGGTTCCTGTTCCAACCCTAACCCAAATATTATTTCCGTAAGCAATATTATTCGTATCGGTAATAGTCCCAGCAACAGTTCCAGTCGTCCAACTTATTCCATCTGTGGAATATTTCATTAGTGAACCTCCTGCTACAATAAGGGTCTGTGCCGTATCAACAGCGAGCGCTTTTCCTGATATTACTATACCGTAATTAGGTGATACAAACCAAGTAATTCCATCGCTTGAATATAAACTATTGTTTAGAGTTCCTGACCCACCAGTCATTACAAACTTATTTATAGAACCACCGACCCATAGAAGCGATGTCGCAGTAACTCCTGATGTCGGTCCACCTGCTGGAATAGAAACAACAGTAGGGATTTTTCCTAAATCTCCTACCGACTGGTATAAATAAGATGTGGAAGCACCAGCGATGTATACGAATGTCCCTGTTCCATTTGTAGCGATATTTACCGCTGTATTACTGCCCCCAGTAGGAGAAGCAACAATATTCCAATTTATTCCATTTTTAGAAGAGAATATATATCCTCTTGAGGCATTAATGGTTATAGCTGCCGACCCTGAAAACCACAATTTTAACGCAGAATTATACGAAGTTTTTGTTATAGCAGTACCTGCGCCGAATGTTAATGACGAATTAGGGGCATTCCAAGTTATTCCGTCAAACGAATAAGCACCAAAAAAAATACGATTAACAGCAGGAGTACCAATCGCCATTATAGCGTTAAACTGGTTTGTTTCTGTGCTTGAAAACCCCCAGTTTAGAGAGTGGTTCCCTGTCCCTGTGAAAATAGGAGTATTCGTAATCGTCGCTAATTTAGTCCAAGTGCTATTTGTTGTAATAGATGTGTAAGTTGTAGTAGTTAGTTCATCAACTAACACGACTGACCCAGCACTATCGGCGTATGTTTTATTCACAAAATCGTCCCCAGTTGTAGGAACTACAGATGACTGCGGTAAGGCACTAAAAGTTTTAACGGCAGAGATAGTTTGAGCAGTATTAGTGGTCACTACATCTGCTGCTGCTGGGTAACCTGGAATGCTTCCACCAGCAACTAAAGCAAGTAAACTATTATATTTTTGATTTAAAGCGTTGAAAGACCCACTCATTATTATATAATGTGTAGATATAATAATAATGTCTAAATACCGCAAGAAGCGTTAATTGTTACTAAAATGACGATGCGGAAATAGTAGCAGTTAATGAAGGGGTAGTGCCGTAAGATATGGGTGTATCTTCGTCCAATTTACCCCATATTTCTATATCCATCGCTCCTGCGGTATAACTGGTTATATTAATCGTGTCACTTGCGGCAGCAGACCCTCCCACACTGTTAAATACGCACTGACTTCCCAATCCATTACCACCATTAACTCCGTAATTAAGAGGATATTGAGATATTCCTGTTGATGTATCTTTCACAACAATACCAACCTCCATATTTTTATCAGTAGTAATAGGTCCTTGTGAAATATTACACCTGGTAGTTCCTGTAAAAAAATCACTTGTCGTAATAGCAGTCCAAGTAATAGCATCAGGAGAAGTCCAAAGTGTTGAAGTTCCATCACCTACAACTACCCATTTACCGATACTGGAATAATATACAACTCCGTATCCATTCGTTAATCCAATAGGAATAGATAAAATCCAATTTATCCCATCATTTGAATAATGAACAGGGTCTATTCCAGTCCCAACCCTAACCCAAATATTATTTCCGTAAGCAATACTATTCGTATCGCTGATAGACCCAGCAACAGTTCCAGTCGCCCAATTTACTCCATTTGTGGAATATTTCATTATTGAACCTCCTGCTACAATAAGGGTCTGTGCCGTATCAACAGCGAGAGCGTTTCCTTCTATTACTGTACCGTAATCAGGTGATACAAACCAAGTAATTCCATCGCTTGAATATAAACTATTGTTTAGAGTAGCTGACTGTCCAGTCAATACAAACTTATTTATAGAACCAGCGACCCATAGAAGCGACCTCCCAGATGTCGGTCCACCTGCTGGAATAGAAACAAGAGTAGGGATTTTTCCCAAATCTCCTACGGACTGGTATAAATAAAATGTTCCACTGGCAGCGATGTATACGAATGTCCCTGTTCCATTTGTAGCGATATCCGTTGCTGGAACACTGCCCCCAGTAGGAGAAGCAACAATATTCCAATTTATTCCATTTTTAGAAGAGAATATATATCCTCTTGAGGCATTAATGGCTATAGCTGCCGACCCTGAAAACCACAATTTTAGCGCAGAATTATACGAAGTTTTTGATAAATTAGAACCTGCGCCTAATGTTAATGATGTATTAGGGGCATTCCAAGTTATTCCGTCAAACGAATAAACACACCAAAAATTACGACTAACAACAGGAGTACCAATCGCCATTATAGCGTTAAACTGGTTTGTTTCTGTGCTTGAAAACCCCCATTTCAAAGAGTGGTTCCCTGTCCCTGTGAAAATAGGAGTATTTGTAATCGTCGCTAATTTAGTCCAAGTGCTATTCGTCGTAATAGATGTGTAAGTTGTCGTAGTTAGTTCATCAACTAAAACGCTTGACCCAGCACTATCGGCGTATGTTTTATTCACAAAATCATTTCCAGTTGTAGGCACGATTGATGACTGCGGTAAGGCACTAAAAGTTTTAACGGCAGAAATAGTTTGAGCAGTATTCGTGGTCACTACATCTGCTGCTGCTGGGTAACCTGGAATGCTTCCACCAGTAATTAGAGCAAGCAAACTATTATATTTTTGATTTATAGAAAAATATGACCCACTCATTATTATATAATCTGTAGATATAATAATAATGACAGACAAAAAAATAGCAGAAGAACAAGAAAGCGATACATCAACCACAGATGAGAATGAGTGGTCACGAGATGTGGAGTTGTTGTTAGATAATGTTCGTGAGAATTGTTCTATAATGTCTAAATATCACAAGAAGCGTTACTTATTACTAAAAAACCGACTAATATATTTCCGTATTCCTCTAATAGTGCTGGGTAGTGTGAACTCGGTCTTCGCTGTGGGACTGACCACATATTTAGAGCAAACAGATGTATCCACGATTAATTGTATTCTGTCTCTAACTTGTGCTATAATAACCTCAACGGAACTCTATTTAGGTATTAATAGTAGTATGGAAAGGGAACTTATCTCCCAGCGAGATTTTTATTTATTAGCGGTAGATATTTTCACGATATTAAGTTTAGAGAGAAAACACAGAACTATAAACGGCAAGAAATACTTGGATAAAACCATTAATAACTATAACAGGTATATTGAGAACGGAGATGTAATCCGTAATACGATGACCGATAAATTGCTTCCTATTAAAAATAGAAGCGAAGACCCTGATAATCAAATGATAGGAGGAATTAATATAGAACCTTCAAATAAAAATCTATCCACTATTGTATATGGAGAAACCAACATTTAATCCGTTCTCAAACAAACCTGACATTACGGATAGTTCCAAGAAACTCTATACTTATAATCTTACTAAACTGAATGGCGGTAAAGTAATCAAGGATTTAAAGTTTTTAGGGAACGATGGTATTTTAGAAAAGTTGAGCGAGATGAAACCTAATACTCGCCGAACTTACTTAATCAGTATTGTATCTGCCCTAAAAGACAGACCTGAAGCAAAGCACAAGAAATTATATGCTAAATATTACGAGCAACTCGTAGCACTCAACAAGGAACTAAAAGACAACTCGTCCAAGACCGAAAAGGTGAAAGAGAACTGGATAGAGCAAGAGCAAGTCGTTGAGAAACAAAAGGAATATGCCTCTATCATCGCTGAAATAGCAGATAAGAAGAAGATAAGCGAAGAAGAGTTCAACAAACTACTTAATCTTGTAGTCATCTCTCTCTACACTCTTCAACAACCTCGTAGAAATAAGGATTATACGGATATGATGATTGTTAAGAAGACCCCTGACGACAAGGAATATAATTATCTTGATGCGACCAAGTGGGAATGGGTATTCAATAATTACAAAACCGAGAAGACATACAAGCAGAAGATAATAGAAATACCTGGCGAATTGAAGAGCATTCTACAAGTGTATTTGAAGTTCCACCCTCAATCCAAAGAGATTAAGAAAAAGACGATGGAGAAACCACTGCCCTTTTTAGTCCATTATAACGGCGACCCTATTCGTTCCAGCGTGGAGATGACAAGAATGTTAAACAAGATATTCGGCAAGAAGGTCGGTTGTAGTATGTTGAGGGCGATTTATTTAACTGGTAAATACGGCGACACATTAAAGGAGATGAAGAACGATGTTGATGTGATGGGAACATCAATAGACACGGCAAACAATAATTATATAAAACAAAATTAAATATTCATATAATATACGAGTGTTAAGCAGTTACATATTTAGCAACTATAAAGTCGCTCTTCTCTCCTGACCCTTCCATTTGTTTCTTAACAAACCCATCAAACTCTTCCAAATTGTAACCCATCAACATCATACTAATCCGTAGAATGACCCAGCGACCGCAAGTTTGAATGCCGTTCCCTATTTTTTGAAACTTGTGCTTGTTCCATATTACTTTGTATCCGTCGGCACTCGCCTTATCCATTAACCTCGTCATTTCATTCGTATTCTCGCCGAGAATAATTCTACGCATCTTGCTAATAAACTTCCAGTCCGTGTCCCATTTTGCTCCATACGAATTGAAATACTCAATCGTCTTACCATATTTCATCACACCTACCCAGTGACCACTATTAAAAGTGTCCTCTATTAGAATTATTTTGAATGATGAAGGTGTAGGCAAAAGGTCATTAATGTCTTGATAGTTTTTCAAGTCGCTATATTTAATAATCTCTTCAGGTTTAACTCCTAAATGTCTTTCTAAATCGCCATCAGTCAAAGGTTTAGATATTCTCTGCTTAATTGTTGTTCGGTCAAGTTCCATTTAGATTATATTTAGAAAAAAAAATAATCAATTCGTTTATTTAGGAATATTTAAACCTGATTATAATATAAAAATGGTGAACTACGAGCATTCCTACAAGTTCGGCAAGGCAGGTGAGAAGAAGGTATTTCCTGTTATTACAGAGTTCTTCAAGAGAGAGATAATAGCAACCGAAGATAGATATTGTAAATACGATTACATCTGTCCTGAATATAACTACGAAGTCAAGTCAAGGACGAACCGATTTAACAAGTATCCTGATACGATGATTACGATGAATAAACTGCTTGATGGAGACAAACCTCTCATCTTATTATTTAACTTTACCGACGCACTCTATTATATTATATATGATGCCGAACTTTTCTCTAATTTTAATAAGGTGATGTTTTCAAGAGCGAAAGAAGAATGGGACGAAAAAGAGCATATTTATATTCCGCTACAACATCTTACCCACATTCACAACTGGTAGCACTCGTCACTAAATATTACAAATGTTAAAAAATTGAAATATTTTTTTAACATTTTCGTAGGGGCAAACACTCAAACATACTTCTCTATAAAATTGAACTCCTTTTTCAACAATTTCGTAGAGCAAATAAGCAAACAAACATCTCTATAAAATTGAAATACTTTTCCAACAAAGTATTCTACGCAAACAGAAAAAACTATTGAACTCCTTTTAAAACAATTTTATACTCGCACACCAAAATGAACGCCAACGCTGTCTTTAGCTGTGCCGATTTATCAGGCGAGATTTTCGCATTCGCATTCCCATCAAAACCTGAAAAAAAATGCTGTAACAAATGGTGTAATGAAACTGAAAATCTAAAATTGTTTATAAAAGAAGAATACAGAAATTACTATTCTCACCCTACACTCGGTGTATGTCAAATGCTTCACCATCACAGTTCTACCGATTTTGATATTATTGAACAGTATGAAGCAAAGATGGAATGTAATAAGGAACGAAAATGGTTCTGTAAGGATTGCTGGTTAAAAGCATTAGAAAACAGCAACTACGCCGAACATTTGAGAAGAGTATTATTCTTCCAAGAAGAAAATGCTGAAGCAAAAAAAATGATAAAAATACCAACTAATACTAACAACGAATTACCTAAAAAAACGATAAAACTAACACTTGACACTAACAACGAATTACCTAACCACATTATAGACGAACGAAGAAAAGAATTAAAGACCAACGCAACTAAATCCAGTAAAAAAATATGGAAGTCCATTATCAACGGAGAACTGATTTTCAAAACCCACCGAATTAACAAAACAGAAGAAAAAGCAAAATATTACGAAGAGTGGATATACAAGGAAATAAAGCGTTCACGAGAATACAACAAAGAAAATGCCGAGCGTCTCCTGTGGGTAAACAAAAATTATATACACGAAAGAATTACAAAAATGAAAAAAGATAGATGCCGAGACAGAAGTAACGAATGGCAAGAGGAAATAATGACACGATTAATCACAAAGTATTACCACGAACGAAAAATCCATTACAAAACATTCAAGTATATAACGGAACACTGCAGAACACGAGAGTGGGGATATATAATTGAGAACTACGAGAGAAGTAAACATTATAGAGGACTTCCTAATCTCCCACAATTTATTTACAAACTATAAAAAAAACAAAAAAAAGGGCATTCGCCTCTTTTTTTGTTATAAGATTACTTTTTAGATTTTTTAGATTTTTTGTTTTTGTTCTGTTTATCCTCCTTCTCAAGCATCGCAAAGAGTTCCTTTTCTGCCTTGTCTGCTATTTGCTCCATTTTTTTGAGATTATCCTTACGCTTCTTCTCCTGATATTCACGAAGTTGCTTCTCCTTTGCTTCCTTCTCTGTCTTCTTCTTCTCCATTTGAGCGACAAGTTGAGGGTGAGATGATATGTGCGTCTCGTGAGTATTAGGAATATCAGCGAACTCCGCATCAGCATTTCCCTCAAATTGTTCGTAAGTATTCTGTGGGTGACCGAAGAACCAGTATATCCAACCGCTCTTCTTCAACGCCCCAGCAAACCCAAAGCGAACTCGTCCTCCTGTCTTGTAGGCAGTATATGTAGCATTTTGAAAACAGTCGCAGTTGTGGAACCCTTTTTTTTCTAATTGCTTGTAGTATTCTGCTTCGTCGTTGTAATTTCTAATATTTTTATAGGTTATTGTTTCGTATTTTTCTTTGATATAGCGTGCCTCATCGGCAGGATTAGCGTAGAGATACACACCGACATCGCCCTTTGCTTCAAACCGCTTGAAGTGGTCTTGAATGGTAATATCGTTGATAATCTCCCCCTTATCATTCTCTACCCAAAAGTGTCCGTCAGTATGTTTCTTCTCATTCACCCAGTTCATAGTGTCAATATGAACCTTGCCGTCTTCACCTTCAATAACCCTCACATTATCCTTACCATATTTAGCAGAGCATTCCGCTAAATATTGTAGCAATTCAATTCCGTTCATCTTGTGTTCTGTCATATTGTTGTTGCGTAGGAATAGTAGGTTTAAAAAGATTTCAATTTTTTTTATAAGTGCCTGTAATTTGATGTCACTTAAAAAAAGAACTAAAAGTAGTTCAATTTTATAGGGTTTTTTTTATTTAGTAGAACACCAATCGTCCAACCTCTCGGTAATGGAGATACTACCCCCTTCCTTCTCAAACCCCAGTTTAGAATAAAACCGAACAAGTTCAGGGTTCGTAGCATCAAAGGTTACTTTTTTATACATTCGGTCGTTCATTTCCGCCCATTTGATAAAGGTTCGCATTAATGCCTCTCCAATTCCCCTTTTTCTAAAATCTTTATCCACAAGGATATATTCCAAGTAGCACCCTCCCCCATCTGTTTGAAATGAATAAGTCCACAAGCAATATCCAATAATTTTTTCTCCGTATTTTGCGACTATAAATTGCTTACCGAACAACTTAAACTTCTTTCGGCGTTCAATCAAATGCTCGTCAAGTTCGTTCAAGTCGTCTCCGTCTCGTTCAAACTGGCGGTAGAGTTCAGGGTAGACGCTGTCGTAGAACATTCCCCACATTCCAGCGACCTGATTGTAGCACAAGTCAGGTTCTTTATCCTGCCTTGCTAATGTGATTATCTCACGCTTCATCGTGTCCCAATCACCGAGAACAATATTAATAGTTGTTGTTTGCTGTTGTGTCATCTTGTTGTTGTTGATATAGATTATTGAGATAAAAAGAGTTCAATTTTCTTTTCAATAGTTTTTCTAAATACCACTTCTTGAAAAGAAAATTGAACTCCTTTTTAAACAATTTGATAAAGCAACAATCAAACAATATGACACAACCACAAAACAACAACAACAGATGTGCTGGGTGCGGAGAGACCATCGTAGGGGAACACAAGACCTCTACATTCTCAAACCCAATATGGAGTGAAAATCGCAATTCTTTCGTAGGGTGGACGAACGAGACGGAATACTGGTGTATTCCTTGCTACGACGATGGAGAGGAAGAAGACGAAGAATAGATTATTACAAGAAATAATAAAAAACAAATAAATAGATTATTACATTCAATAAAAAATAGATTATTTCTCATATAGAGATGTAATAATTTTAAAATTATTACATCTTGTAATCAAAAAAAAGAGAGAAATAATCTATTTTTTTGTTTAAGTAATAATCTAAATCATTCATTTACATTATTATAGGAAATAATCTATTAATACTCGCTATAAAACCTTAATATCAACTTTTTTACTAATTCGTCAGTAATCGGTTGAGGGTTGCTATTTAGATGCTGTATGACTTGTTCTCTCAAGTTATTTTCTTTATTAGGTGTTATTCCTCTTCTTCTAAAAAGACCACGATAAGTATTAAAAACTTCATCAATATCACTTACTTGTTCTGCTGTGAGGTTTCCTCCGCTCATCTTTTTTTTTCCCTTACCAATCATCGTTTCAGGTGGAAGTCGCTTTAATGTATCTGTCTTGTGTTCTGTCAAGGGATTAAGAGAGACAGACGGAATGGTGAAGGTATTTTTATTCTGCTTGATAGGAAGCAAAGCACTAACAGGGTCTAATGATGTGCGGATATTAAACTCCTTATCACTTATCGGTTTAAATAAATCTTGTGGTGAGTATGCCCCATTCAAAGATATAATTTCCTTACTATCCTTGCCGACCTCTCTTGCGATTTTTGAACCCATACTGTGACCTAATGTGCTGACATTTTCCTTTCCATATTTATCTTCTGCCTTCTTTTGAATGTCTCTTGCGTGGTTAAATCTGTCGTTATTAGTGAGGTCTAAACCGAGAGCATATTTGATGTTATTACCCCAGTCGCTCAAACCTTTTGTTCCACGATGGACTACGGACACTTCACCTGTATTCTTGTTCTTATACACCTTTACTCTCTGTCCGCTTAAACTATTATCTATTTCGTAGTCACCGAAGTTTTCGTTTTTAGGATTGTAACTTTGTTTGAGAAGTCCTTGAAGGTTTCTTGCGGATATTTTACCGCCTTGAAGGTCTATCTCTCCTGTTATTTCCCCAGCAGGGTTTCTGTATCCTAATTGAGAAAGGGTATTAATAATTGCGGTTTCTCTTGCTTCTTCTATATCCATTCTTCTAATAATTCTGTCTAACTCGTCATCATCGTCAGTTCTTTGTGCTAAATCGTATAAATCATCAAGAGTTGCTCCTATACCCCTCAATTCTCTTACGAGTTGTTCGGTTGTGTTATAATCTTCATCATCTACCTTACCCTCTTCGTCAGGGGCAGCGAGAACCTGCCTTCTTCTTCGTGAGAATATAGTTCCTGCTCCAACATCTTCCGTGTCGGTAAGTGTTTCTTCGCCAGTCGCCAACATATCCGTATAAGTATCACCTGTATCCATCATTAAATCTTCAAGATTATCTTCGCTAATCATCTCAAAATATTCAGGGAAGGTTGCTGGAATAAAAAAGGGAGAACCTTGTAAGTTGTCGGTGGTAGCAACAAAAGCAAACATTTCCCACATTAGTCCGTTCAACGCCTCCTCATTAAAATAAGGTTCGTTACTATCAAAATAAGGAGGAAAAAGAGCATCAAACGCCTGGTTTGTGGCGAAGGGGTTTCTCGTAGTATTCCAAGTATGTACGATATTTCTGTAATGCTGGTATAAATTATCAATACTTTCGTTTTGTGGTAGAACGCCTCCTGTCATTCCCCTTCCTACTCTTCTGTTTCTTGCTTCTTGAACCGATGGGTAATCGTCTAATAGTGGGTTAAATAGTTCTTTCGTCTTCATTTTAGGTGCGATGTGTGCGTATATGTGTGTGTCTTTTATATCTCGGTTTTCCAGTTCTCGTCTTAATTTTTTTGCGTCTTCTTTGCTTATCCCTTCTTCAAGAATGTTGTTAATAGCAGCAGTAGATAATCTTAATACGGACTTTCTATCGGTTTTAATTTTAGGTTTAGATTGTATGGTTCCCATTCCGCCAGTTACTCTACTCCTTCCTTCTTCTCGTGCTTCTGCTTGTCGTCTCATTCGTTCAACTTCTTCAGGTGGCGGTGGTGGCGGTAGAGGTGGTAATCGTCTGCGTTGTGTTACACGAGGTGCCGATGGTGGAGGGGGTGGAGGTTCTTCCATTCCACCTTTTTTAACATCTAAATCATCTAAAAGACGCACTTGTGCCTGTGCTTTTTTCAACGATGTATCCTTTGAATGTATCTTACCTGTTGAAATATTTATAACCTGAAATGATTTCGGTGAGTTTTTCTTAATATAATAAGGCATTTATATTATATTAAGACATTAAAATTGCTAAATTATACAAAACGACGAGGTAAATATTGTTTCAGTCCCAATTTTAAGTCGTATCCGTATGTGGTTTCTCCTACTCGTGGGTTTCCGTGTGCGAACCCAGCGCCAACAACTCCTTCAACATCTATATCGGCAGAACCATCTGCGTTTGTTCCAACCCCTTGATTATATCCTACAATCAACTGCTCAAACTTATCCTCCCAAATATTAAACTCGCCTTCCCAACTTTCGGTTAAATCTTGTATTGCGTCTAAAACACTCGCAAGACGCTCTTCGCCAGCAATTTCATTTAAACTATCGTCCAATACTTTTGCGGTGCCTTGAATACTTGTAAATGCTTCGCTTATTTCACTTATCTGTGAAGGAGAGAAAATATTTAAATTGTTTTCTAATTTTCTGCTGGTAAATCCTTCAATATCTTTCGTCTGCCGAATAAGGGACGATGTCGCACCTAAAAAGCGGTCATTAATAGTCGCAGGATTATTACCTGTTCTTCGTCTGTCTCCAATTGCTGGAAGGATTGTTAAACCAATTGTGGCGGATACTTCAAAGAGAGACGCACCAAGAGCAACGAGTTTCGCCAGTAATGCTTCAAATAATTCTGCGGTTTTTAATGTTGAACCACTCTGCTTCATTACATCATATCCCTTGTAAGTTCTACGCATATTACTAAATGATTTTTTTTTAGGGTTTAGAGTATCATTCAACGCTAAACTCTGTGAGTGTAAAAATGACGGCATTTATATTATATTAAGATATAATTTTTTAGTAAAGTCCGTTTTGTTTCACATATTTACTCGCTTCAATCATTTTCATTCCTTTCTCCTTCATCACCTTCTTAACAATTTCTGCTCGTTTGTTCGTCTTCTTACCAGCACCTTGTATCTTGCCGACTGCTTTATCGGTAAGGGCAGAGATAATAGGTTTCGCAACTGGTTTCACTAATTTACCAATCTTGTTAAAATCTTCAACAAACTTATCTACGCTGTATTTACCTTTGCGACGACCAGCACCTCGTATCTTGCGGACTGCTGCGTCTGTTAGAGCGGAGATAATAGGTTTCGCAACTGGTTTCACTAAATTACCAATCTTGTTAAAATCACCTACGAACTTATCAACGCTGTATTTACCTCTGCGACCACCAACTGCTGGTGTTACTTCGGCGACCATACTGGTAAGCGGAGCGTTGCGACCTTTACCTTTCTTCATCGCAGCACGAATAAGGTCAGGGGCGACTTCCTTGCCTACACCTGCTACATCACCTACGAAGTCGTTGAATGAATATCCGCCTTTCATCGCCACTTCTTTTAGTTTTTTAAGAGTGTGTGATTTTTTTGCTCCTAAATGAGCGAGGGCAGCAACGATGTGGTGTTTCTTCATAGGGACATTTTGAGGGTGTCCCAATCCAAGTAAGAGGGGAGCAAAAGGTGCGAGGGTTCTTGCGACCGATGCTATTTGTTTTCCTACTTTTGAACCACCGCACTTGCGTCCACGCCCAATAGCAGCACGAATAAGGTCAGGGGCGACTGCCTTGCCGACACCTGCGACATCACCGATAAAATCGTTGAACCTGTATTTTCCTCCAACCGCACCATCAACACCTGCGAAACTACCGCCTGAATTAACTTGTAGTCCAGCATTCAAGTTGAACGGAGGGTAGGCAGAGGAGTTTCCGCTTAACGCATACTGTTGACCTCCTGGTGACCCACCACCAATCTTCTCGCCGTGAAAATTACCGAGTTTCTCAACGAACATCGTAGGGGCGTATGCCGTCCCTGCCTTACGCCAGTGTTTATCGTCCATCTCACGAAGAGTATTCACTAAATGGTCGTTGTAAGAGTTCTCGTAAGTAATATTTGCTTGAGGCATCTTTATAATATATTACTACAAAATAATTTATTATAAATTACACTAAATCTTGATTTGAAAAATAAACGCTAAATGTTTTTGTTTAACAGTATTTTGATAATTTCTTTCCTCCTGACGAGGCACCGCCTGATTGAACGCCTCCTGACGAAGCGTGTCTCATATGTCTTCTCATACCCTTCATAGCAGTAAGGGGCATATTCAAATGCTTTCCACCAGTCATTCTATAAACTTCCTCGCTCGTCATCGCAGAGGCAGCACTCTCGCTTTTAGCAGCAAGAACCATCTCCTTCGTGAGAATACCTGTGTAGATGGCGGACACACCTTGCTGGGTAGTGAAGATGCCGCTGTTTACGCAGATGACGATGATTTCAGGGGTGATACTGAATGAATACTGGTTAGTAACATTACACTGGAACTGGAAATTGTAATTACCAAGAGAACCGCAAGAGATGTAATCAGGAAGTGATAAATCGTAAGCAGGGTTCAAGATAAGGAGAGAACCAGTCGTGGGGATAAGCAGACCCTCACCAGTAGTAGATACTGCGATTTGTGCTTGTCCGTTGAACTCCGCAAAAGATTGAGTAGAACCATTCTTAATACTCAAACGCCACAAGTCAAAAGTAGAGGCAGACGATAAGAGACCTGACTGGTTATTCAAGTTGATACTTACATTATTGATTTTCAAGAATGAAGAAGGGTTTTGAATAGTTTGAGAAGACATCGGTATGCGAACATTAATAAGGAATAAGTCAGGGATTTGATTGATTTGAAGATTGCTTGATGTAAGAGTTGCGGAAGAACCTGAAGTAATAGTAGGTTGATTTGATGAGTTTGTTAAGTAACGAGGGTAGTCCATATATGGGACAATATTTTTTGTTTGAATAAGGTCGCTGGGTTGAGTGGAGAGGAACTTGAAAAGAATAGCAGGAGCAGATGGTTGACTGTTAATACCAATTGTGGAAGTAGAAGTGAAACCATTAGGGTTTGCTGCCGTTCCAAGAGCAATAGAAGTAACATACGGATTAGCAGTTGAGAACATACGCTTACACGAACTATCAATATTGAGGGTGAAAGACATATTGTTTATTCCTAAAAGACCTTGACAGTTGTATTCAGGATTTCCCCAAATGAAAGGAGAAAGGAACAAAGGTTCGGTTACGATGGTTTCAACTGTGACGACCCAAGTATTCGTAGTAGCAGAAGTAGAGATAGGGGACTGGTCTGTAAGAACTCCGTTCACATACCTGTTAAGTGTGATGACGGCAGGGAAGGCACCACGAGGAACCTGGTCAACATCGTAGGAAGCGGTGGAATAAGATGCTAAAGGATTGTTATTAGCATTCACTCCGTCGCTGAATGCTCCGTATGCCTGGTCAGGAAGAGAAGGGGTCGTGCTGTTGTATCTGTAAAGTTCTCTTGAGTTATTCATACGAAGAAGAGATGGTAGAACATCTTGGGTGTTAAGAGTAACAGTTGTGTTGTTGATTTGTGCGGTGGCGGTAGTGAAAAGGGAGTTAAGGGGGAATGCTTGAAGAGCATCGGTAAGTCCGTAATCAAAGGCACTTTCACCGAGAGGCACTTGGTTTGCTGGAACAGTTGTTGAACCGAGATTTAAAGTAAAGGAGAGACCACTTGTAATAAGAATATCACGCCCTAAAACAACATTCTCACTTGGAACCTGAACATTAAAAATCAAAGCAGAGTTAGATGAAGAGGTTGATGGGAAACGCTGGTAGGTTGTTTGAGAGGCACCACTTCTAACGGCGAAGTCAATATCGCTGGTGATGTCGCCGATTACGCTATCTTTCACGAGAACAGTTTTAAAGTCACTCATCGCTTTATATTATATCCAAACAAAATAAAATATAAAGTTTCACGAATAAATCGCTAAATCAATTACTTTCCTCCTGCTCCACAAGAAGTTTTTTTGATAAAGGCGATTTTAATAGTTACAGTTCCACCTGAAGCAAGGGTAAATGGAATAAGTTGTCCTGTTCTTGTTCTATAAAAAATAGACAAGTCCAAGTTATACAAGGGTCTATTTCCGTAAAGTGTAACATATCTATACTGACTGGACGGCAGATAAATAAGGAAAGGGCGATATGTTCCTTCGGCAGATAAATCTGTTACAATATTCGCCGATGCGTTGTTTGCGTTTCCTAAAAGAATAGGAACTCCGTCGTTATAAACAATAGGGGTAGATACTTGATTAGGGTTAATCGGTAAAGTATTACTACAAAAGACGATAGAAGTAATCGGCGACCACGATGAAGTCGTGCTATACTCTTGGTAGAGAAGGACAGCGGTATATGAAGACGGAACTGTCGCTGGAACAGGTGTTATTAGTTGCGTGTTTGTTGTTCCTATATTCGGTAATTCTATCAGGAAATTGCGACCTAATGTAACACCCACATATCCTAAATAACGAGCAGGGAATGAGTTGAAGAGTTCAAAAAGGGAGGCGTTAAAATACATCTTAATACGAGCAGCAGCAAGATTGAGGGCGAAACCAGCGTCGTCGGCGTATATTACTGCCGAATTACTGGTGCTGTCCCACGATATAATAGGTGCGAAAGTTGTGGGTAGGGTTCCACCTGCTGCCGTCACTTGAGCGTCTAAACTTAAATTAACATTTCCGTAAGGTGTTCCGCTGAATGCTTGTTGAAGAGCAATATACACTAAATAACACCAGTAGGAATAAGAGTAGGTATTGTAGTATCCTGTATCGTTAATTTGAACCTTACCCTGCGTTAAACTTGGAGCAAGAGGAACTGCGACAGAAGTGTCTTGAGGGAACCACTCTATAAACGATTGTGATGTATAGGTCACCGCATTATAAATGTATTCTAAAGTAACCGAGTATACTGTTAAATTAGGGTCTGCTTGGTTGGGTTGGATATAGGGGATAAATACAGGAAGTGTTCCAGTATCAACTGTAAATCTCAATATGCTTAAATAGTAATCTTGAGGCACATTTATAAAGGGAAGGTCTCTCTGTTCGTTATAATAAAATATAGGCGGTTTTGTAGTTGTGCTTTGAAGGTTACTTATCGTCACATCAAAATATACCTGGTCGGCATTCGTATCATTCTTTACCACATTAAACTGCGACATTTATACTATATATACATATTTATTTATACTATAAATTAATAAAAGGCACGAATAAGATATACGAGTTCGTAGTGAGATGGGCGAGGCACAAGTGACGCTGTGAGAGAAAGTCCTAATTGAGTTGCGTTCGTGTAAGATACTGAACTTGTTAATGATGTGATTGAAAGTTGATGTGTAGTTTCGTCTTCATTCCTTGCTACAAATTGACTTGTTACTGTGTCTACATCTGTTCCTTGATTAGAGGCACTCGTTATAACAGGGACAGTTGTTCCAGGTGAAGTAGTAAAAACTATTGAGGCACCATCTGTGCTAAATGGTGGAATGTTTGCTACCACAAGGGAGACAGATGTTGTTTCACCACCTGACTGACCAGGGTCTATCGTTCCTGCGTTCACACTCGTTCCACGAATATATT
>Ga0181359_1000025_pt1 | contig 29964 bp, 62 predicted proteins | sample Fa13VDMM15SD_FD_141229 | JGI IMG/M metagenome (GOLD analysis project Ga0181359, IMG submission 141229) | Freshwater viral communities from Lake Michigan, USA - Fa13.VD.MM15.S.D | ecosystem: Environmental > Aquatic > Freshwater > Lake | place: USA: Michigan | collected 2013-09-24 | reverse complement strand
TATAGGCAAGGGCGTTATCAAGTTGTTCCTGTGTTAGCTTGTAATTGTTGGTAGTACCAGTAACCTTGTTTATAATTTTCATAACTTTTACTTTTTTTATCATATCTTTTTATTAATTATCTTACCTGGTAAATATACAAACAGGGTATGGCACCTCCAAATTTTTCATATGACGTCTTCATTTAATTTATATATGTATATCCCTTATCGATGGACAAAATTTTTAAGTACTTTAGAGGTGCGGATTTATGGATTTTTAAAAAAATTGCCTATATGGAAGCCATAGTGGAATTATTTGGATCTTTAGGACATTATGTTTAGGATATAAGGATATACTATCGACGGGGTTATAGTTGTTTACGATATAGTTATTAACCTAATTCCCATTTTACACGTACCCAACGCTATATGGACAACTGCGCGCGTGGTATCTTATGCATTATATAGGCATTATATATGTGGTATATATGCGGGCCGCCACACTATGGTACGCCGGCAGTACGAACCATCTCCCTATCGTACTCCGGTAGTAGGTGGGCCGTATACCCATCCGGTACCGGCCCACTTATACTACGGGGTAATATCATGGTGTAAGATAAATCGCACCCGGGATCCATAGATCAGTGGGTGCTATAAGGTTATGATATATTCACCCCGCGTTTTAATGCTTGTTTTTTCACAGCATCAATCTCAGTCTCATCCGTTGCTATCTCCATGTATGTTGATGCTAACGACATAAATGCTATATTATCTATTCCTGGATTATCATATTTCACCATCGCACCAATGGTTCCTAATAGTGTTCCGATTTGCAATGCATACTTTACAGCGATGCGGTGCATTGATGTGTCCTCTGTTGTTGTGTTATTTAATGTCTCGTTCATGTTAATATATTTTTAATTGTGTCCCATAAAATACTTATTACTGTTAAGGCCATAACGCCTAATATAATTCCTATTGTTCTTATTATATAAAATAATCCCAGTAAAAACATTATTAAACAAATACCAACTCCTATACTTATCATTTGCTTATTAATTTTAATATTAATACTAGATTAAGTAATAAACTTAAATATACTATATCACCTACCATAACCTTTATTTATTAATTATTGTTATATAATCGATCCGACATACTAAGCACTGAATTGTCCCATTCAAATTCCTTCTCACAAGCATCATCGTATTTCATTCCTTCATAAAACACAAAATAACCTCTTGTACCTTGCATTGTCCACCCTGATAAATTAACTCCACCACCGTACATAATGTTGAGCATCTTTTGGAATGTGTGCATTACGCCTTTCCAATAATCTTCATTACCATTTGATGAATGAGCATCGTAATACTTATCTCGTGCATATGCATACTCCTCAATCAATTCATTCATGCTTAAATTTGTCATAACCTTTATTTATTTAATTAATTATCTTACCCGGTAAATATACGAACCCCATTCCGGGGAACCTAATATTTATGCAATTGTTTTTTCTCTCATTTCAAAACCATACCATACTGAACGATATAATCCGTAATACTGCTCAGTAGCATTACCAAATAATACTCCATTCACTACAGCAACAGCATGTCCTTGTACAATCAAAACAAATCTACCAATTGGATTACATTCAATAAATGATTTTAATGTAAATCCGGTTGGTTTATAATATTTGTTATTTGTTAACATTTTCTTTTTGGCATTACCACAAACCATGTTATTAATATATGCTTTACTTGGATGCGTTCCGATGAAATGGATCTTTTTATTATTCTTAACTGTGTTAACAACGTTCTTAGCATATGCAGATGTATATGTACCTTTACGATCAACACGTTTCATTTCCTTCTTAATATAAGCATGGGCTTGATCGTATGTAATATCTAAGGCACACATGAAAGCACGAACAACACAATCGTTGCTTTCCTTATCAGCTAATTTACTTTGTTGACTTGCTATAACATTACTATCACGGAAATATTCTTTTTTGAATCGCTCCATTGTGGTAATGTTTAAATTATTATCAACTTGATTTACTTTCTCTGTGACCATCATAACCTTTATTTTTAATTAATTATCTTACCCGCAAATATACGAACCCCATATCGGGGAGCCTAATCTTTTCGCAATTATTTTAAAGAGCTTCTATAACGGTAATGTAAACACTGAACAAACCCACCACATAATGTGCCGAATGTTTTAAATAATTTATTATCTACAATGGCTGTTACCTCTGCTCCATCACCACCAATATTAACCTTGATATCCTCGGCAGTCATCTCATCGGTAAGGTGTTTTGCTAATGCACGATTTAATTTAACCATGTTTTGGGCAATAAAATCTTCACGGTAACTCGCTTCCCAATTTCTACTTACCTGTAACCTTAATTCATAAACCATAAACACCAATTCCTTATTATAATCCATTTCACGTTGTAAACTGTATTCGGTAGGATAATGAGCAGGCAATCCATATTGCTTTAACTCATAATTCCAGTTCTTATATTGTGTCATGTAAACATATTTATGAGCACTGTTATACTCATTTACTTGATCACCATTATAACTTCTACTCATTAATGGATTACCATCAAAGCAACCCACTCCTGGAACTGTTGATACTTTTGTTTCATGCCCTCAATCTGACGGTGAGCAAGTTGCTCAACAATCTGTTTGGCCTCACTTTGGATGTTCTGTAATGCTTTCATAACCTTTATTTTTAATTAATACCTTATCTTACCCGGTAAATATACGAACCCCATATCGGGGAACCAAATATCTCCATGAAGAGACGTGAACAATTCGCGGTTCATATATACTTTATACCTATAGGTAAAAACTAGGGGGAGCGCGGGAAAGGGGTTACACCACTCATTACCTCATATTACCCATTACACCCCGGGTTTATCACATACCATCTTACCTTACACTATTATCAATATATTTTGATATCCATATAGGGATTGTTGGTCACATTTTATACCGTTTATATAAACATAAAGTTAGGATCGTAGCATTCCACGACCCTATTTCTCAATGCGTTAATAACGCTTAATTCACGTTAATAAACATATTATTCTCACACGTACAACATTATTATAACATTATTATTTCATTATTGTTTTCCCCACCTTACACTATTATCTTATCCAACATCGTTATCAATATTGTTTTATTTTATTCAGATGATTCACCGTTATAATATTGTTCTCATCCATTCGTTTTACCCATTTTACCCACATTAATATCATCCTGGATTCACCACATCATCTCTTTGCTCCACCATATCTACTATTGTTTCGGTTACGATTTTACCTTTAGTAAATCTAGATATTGAACAGAATTCAACATCAACATCATCCTTAATTGTTTTAATTAATTGATTATACTCTTTTTTATTAGATAATGAACCACATTGAGTAGCTATACTTTGATATGTTTTTATTCGATATGCTCCATATGGTTTCTTTAACTCCTTTATCTCCCAATCACTTTCAGTTAATAGATCTAATCGTTTTTCCCGATTTATAATTGTTGCTGAAAAATGATAACCACAATTCCCACAATTCACATATTCCTCTCCTGTTTTATAATAGAAATCATCCATTGCCTCACCCTCGCAATTAGGGCAATTAATATAATTTAATACACTTCCCATAACTTATTGTTGTTCATTAATTTTTTCCTTTGTTAATTTTCCAATCCACGATCCTATCTGCCAACACCCAAAATAACATATTATTAATCTTGGTATCACCATTACACATAATATAGTTGCCGCAAGTGCAGCCATCGATATTGCTATTGTTCTTTGCTTCATTTATTTAATTCCTTTTAATAATCCTTTTTTGTATGCAACATAATCTTTTTCGATCCTATAGGGCCAAGCTAGTAAATAAGTGTTTCTTTCACTTTTTGGATAGGTGAATAAATTATTTTTTAATTTCTTTTTAGTCTTCCTAGGCAATCTAAATTTTTTGTGCTTCATTTATGTAAGTCCTCATACTCTAACATGATACCTTTTCTCAACATCATATTATCTGATTCTAGAAACTTTACATAATCACCACATTGTTGTAACTCAACACGGGTACCATCTAATTTGATCTGTAATGAATCTATTGTATTAGTGTAATCAAGGTGTTCCTGAGTTATCACACTATTTTTATATTCTGGTTTGCAAGAAAATAAAATATATCCTAAGGTAATTCCCGCAAACAAATGTAGTATTGAGTAATATATTGTTTTATTCATTTATAATATTTTTTAGTCGTTTAATTTCTGTTATCACATCATCCCCCAATTCAATCTTGGACATCATTGTTAGATCCACTACTTGATTAGTTAGTAATTCAATTAATTCATCTCTAAATTTAATTTGTTTATTTTGGACTTGGGTATATTCCTCAATCATCCACTTTATCTTATCAAACTCACTTTGGATGCTATCTTTTAGTCTATTTAATCGAGTATCTTCTGTTATTTTTTCTTCTCTATCTTTCATTAGTTCTTTACGTTTTTCTGGGTGTCTCCACTTACCATAGTTATACCATTTATTCATAATTTATTTCTAAAATCCTCGTTGGCAATATATCATTGCATTTATTTTTTGTTGTTGTAACCATTGTAGGTATTTAAATAATTTTTTCATGGGCTCTCTATTGTATAATTTTCGTACTGGTAGATTAAATCTTTAAGTAATTTATTTTCTTCAATTACTCCCTCACATTGCTTAGTGTTTCGAAACATATTCATTCCTATAAAAATTCCTATAGCAAATCCTATTGCTAATCCAAAAGCTGCTGCTTTATATTCAATTTTTCTACTTATCATACTTTAATTAATGTATAAACACTATTTTTGGTTTCAAACTTAAGATACGAGGAATCTGGAGTTGCTGCAATAATCTTTGTAATTGGAGTTGTTTGCCAAGTAAAAAATTGAGTAAACGGGGACATAAGTAATGAACGACCAATTGCAAATGTATCGTGTTTTTCTTTAAAAGAACCATCTTCATTCCACTCAATCCACATAATATCCTTAGATTGATTAGTTAATCCATCATTTTCACGGACTAATTTCCAATGAAATTTATTTTCAATTACTCCTTGCTCAACAGCAATTTTTAATACATTATCTTCTGTTAATGTCATTGGTATTTTCATTTAGTTTGTATATACGTATTTAAGTATGTGGAGTGGCCGCACAAGCTTTGATAATTTATTTTGTTGCACATTATTCTTCTTCATCACTTCCAAGCATATCACTCCACATTTCATCTGTCAATCCTGTTAGCATTAATTCTCGTTGCTCATTATTTAAATAAGGAAATGAATCTTGAATTAAAGCTCCATTTTCATAAGCTGATAAGTCAATACTTTTAACATCCATATAATGTGGATCATTTAAAATATCATTTACTTGGATTGTTACCCATTCTGAACCTGGGGTAAAATCATGGATTATAAAATTGTTCATATTTGTTTTATTAAGAAATAACTGTTTGGTTTGAAAATCTTTCTAGTAATTCATCTGAGCTTAATGTTGCAAATGAAGCATCGTGTTTTTTATATAGATATTCTTTATTGTTGTAAGTATCTAATCTAAACTGAACATAACTACCTGATTCAAATTTAATTTCAATAATTTCAAATGATTTACTGTATTTTGTCCAATCACTTTTAACTGTTATTGAAGCATTTGGATATAATTTTGTATATTTTTCAATTACGCTTCGCTTTAAATTGGTTTCTCTTTGGAAATCTTCAAATAAAGTTTTCTGGTATTCATTATGTTGATTAAGTTTTTCAAGTAATGTTTTAGGTTTAATATAACGATATTGGTTTTGAATGGCGGCGCATTGAACTTTATCTCCATCAAAACTAACACTAAATTTATCATTAATTAATTCGTTTGGTTTTTGATATGAATTAAATTTCTTTCCTTTTAAGAAAAGATCACCTTCAAATATTTCATAGGTTTGTTCTGTTGAAAATTGATTTTTACTCCAACTATAACCTAACGTTAATTCTCGTGTAACAATTTTTGTTTGAAATGTATTAATAAAATCCACTTCTTTAACAAAACCATTATCAGTAAGTACTGCTTCGTTTAAATTGTTTTTTCTAGATTCAAATAAAATTTGATTTTTTTGATTTTGAATAAAATCCTCAATTAATTTTTCCTGTTCAGGTGTATACAATATACCTGCAAATAAATCTAATTGATTTGGATCTTTAAAATTTTCTGTGTTTTTCATAACCTTTATTTTTTGTTTTTATTAATTAATTATCTTACCTGGTAAATATACGAACCCTATATCGGGGAGCCTAATCTTTTTGTGGAGAAATTTAATTATTTTTTGGAAGCATACTTAATGCAAACATCATTTCAGCAACTTCCGTAGGTGTGCATCTTGGCATAACCTCACTATCTTGTTTTATTGTAATCCATGCTCCATCTTGAAATAACATCCAGTCCCCATTGGAATCCCAAGCTGCTACCTCTGCTGTTGTTTCTCCTTGGTCGGAATATGTTCCTTTTCCAAATACAACACTGATAGTGTTTCCATTTCTAAAGGTAATTGAAAATGCTTCAGTTCCTGAAGAATCTTCTTTAAATGATTTAAATGCTTTCATATTTTTTTATTAATTATCTTACCTGGTAAATATACGAACCATATATTGAGGAGCCTAATCTTTTTGCGGAGAAATTTAATTATTTTTTTATTGATATTAATATTTCGGCTTCAATTATGTTTTGTCCAAAATCTTGGGTTTGGATAAATTCAATTAGATTTTGATTTACTATTTGTTCTAATAATTCTAAGGCTAATTGATTTTTGTTTTGGGTTAAGACATAGTTGGGATCAATGTTAAAATGTTGATTTGAAGGTTTACTTATACGTGCTCTTAGAATCCTTGTTTCAAATGGAGAATCAATAATCTCCTTTACAGGTTCAGGTTGAGGTTGAGACTTAGGGGTTAATTTAAATATTTTTTTTATCCATTTCATTTCCATAAGATTTGAATTCCTAATATCCCTACAGCCAATAATAAGCTAACTATAGTTTTTATACTTAATGGTTCTTTAAATAACCACCAACTTAACCAAGTAAACACTATTGCTCCTATACTAAACCCAAGCAAACGTGAAGGCCATAGTTGTCCATTATATGCAGAAACCATATACTTAACAGACCCCATAAATAATATCGAAATGGGAATACCCATAAGTACTACTAACCAGTAGTTGTTTTTAAACCATTCATATCTAAGAGAGCCTTGTAATTGGAAAAAAGTACATATTTGAGCTAAAAACCCTAATAACAATCCTAGAAGCAAGGTTATATAATTAGTACTCATTTTCTTTATTATTATTTTTATTTATTAAAGTTTCCAAATAGATTTTCTATTTTTTTTAGGTTTTTTAAAGCTCCACCATAATAGTATCTTTTGTATTAATCTTTTCATAACACTTTTTTCTTCTTTCTTTTGAACATAAGCCATAGGTGATGGTAAATCACTATAATGACAATATGAATCTTCTTCTTTATTTTCCTTCATTTTTATTCCAAAAATACATTAACCATATCATAAAAAGTATCCAAAACCCAAGTATAACGTTTGATAACATATTAATCTTCTAAGTCTAAGTTGTGTTCATTTAATATATCTCTTAAAGCATCCCTTACTTTATCAGCCATATCCCGTTCAGCTTCAGTAGCTTCTCTATTTTCAAAAGAACCATATTTTGTTGCAGTTCTAAGTAATTGATCTAATTCCCACATGGCCATTTTCCATTTGTATCCATCTAATGCTGTTCTTGCATCGCCTTGGTCTTCGTGAGAGTCAAACTCCAGTATTATTTTTCCCATTTTTAGTGTTTTTTAAATGTTTGTTTTATAATCCATTTTGTATCATTGTTAATACTTCTAATTTCTGCTTATCTGTTAGTCTAACAGGTAACTCATACTCTTTCGTATTCTCCAACCTACATTGCTCTACCTCTTCCCATAATGACTTGACATCATAACAAATAGGTTTTCCGTCATTAGTAGTTGCTTGGTCAATTGTTCCAACAGGATCTCTCTCCCATAGATACCAACTAATCCAATCTGCTCCCTCCTTACCATAGTACACCTCTAATAAAATGTTTATTACTGCGTTATGGTCATCTGAATAGTTTATAAGGTCTACATCTAGTGCATACAATGCATGTTCCTTGTCTGATTGCTTCCTAAGTTTATTAAGGATTTCTGTAAATACTTCTAGTTTCATTTTGTTTTATTTTCTAGGTTCTTTAGTTGTTTTTTTAATCTATCTATACTACCTAAAATAATACTAGCGTTGGGATCTATAGATTTAATTTGTTTAACTAACTCTTCTTGTCGTCCTTCATTATAAAATCCACGTTCAATCCACTCAGCCAAATTTTGTATGTGTTGAGGAGCATGAATGCTAATTCGCAAGTCATAAGATTCCCATTTAGTTTTCCAATCAACAAAACTAATTCCCTTAGTTAATTTATTTAATAGGTTACTTAATTTTCTATTACGAACTCGAACAATTGATTTATCCATACCAAATACATGCAAAAAACGTAGAAACCATCTTGGACACCATTTTGGTTTTGCTTCATGATCCAGTGCTAATACTAATGGATAAAGTGCTTTAAAATAAACACCATCTTCATTCCATATTTGTGTTCCTAAATAACCATATTTTTCAAATCCTTTAGGAAAAAATATGTAACGAAAATCATCTAACTCAATATTACGAGTTTGTATCATACCTTTCTTACGACTTTTCCAAAATAACATACTTTGAGCAAAATCTTTTACTTTTATTGATGTAGCTCGATTGTCTTTATAATCAAATTTACTCATAACTTTTATTTTATTTTTATATAGGGTAAATATACGAACCTTATTCAGGTATTCCAAATTCTGTGTATGACGTTTTTATTTCATTAGTTGATTGATCCCATTTAAATGTGAATGGTTTATTTGTATACTTGTATCTCTCGTTTAATACTGAGGCATTAAAAAAATGAGTATGGCCATTAAAGTAGTAACCATATCCTCCATGAATGTGACCAAACACATGAATCTTTGGTTTTAATTCATCTACTCGATAACGTAACATTTCACATCCAACTCGTATACTTTGTCCTCCCGGAATGTCTAAATATCCAAATGGTGGTCCGTGTGTTATAAGGATATCTGTATCTTTAGGTATTGCGTCCCATTTTTCTTTTAATTCTTCACCATTGCGTGGTAAATTAAATGCCCAATTAAAAAAGGCAGGTTGCCAAGGTGAACCATATAATTTAACTGATGAATCTCCATCTATGTCATAAATAGAATAACCTTCATCTTGAAGATAAATAAGATTTGGATAATTTTTTATAGTTAATAAACTCCAAGTAGGGTCATTTTCTAAAATACGATCGTGATTTCCGGCAATAAAAATTTTCTTATCATATCCTTTTATTGAACCGAACCAATCAAAAAAATCAGTTGCATCCGATTTATCATAACCTGAATTCATAAAGTCACCAGAATGGATCAATATATCACCTCCAGGTAAATCTGAATTTAGATTTTGATGTTTTGTATGAGTATCTGAAATTAAGGTTATTTTCATGAGGGTTTATGTAATAAAATTTAGAATCTTGCAAGAGGATCTACTTTTAAAATCCCAGTATCTTGTTCGCCACGAGATGTTAACATTTTATCTGTGGGTTTAACTTCTACTAAAATACCATTGATTTTAAATGAACCACCTTGTTTAAGTAGTTTTTTAAATAAAATTTCATGGTTTTCTTTCCATTCTTTACTTGAGTTAATAATAGTAGCTTTATCTACTTCTACATTATCAAATTTAATTGTAATTCCTTTTCGGATTGATTGTGGTGATATCATATTTTTATATAAATAATTTAATTAAACTTCCCCAAACGATAATAGACATTATAACTACAATACTCCAACTAACAACTAATAACCAATTTAATCTCATCTTTACTTACTTTTTATATTATCCGGGAATAATATATTTATTAATCTTGTATAATATCTTATAGCAGGTTGGATAATTAATATACCAAGTATGCCGGCAATTATAGATACAATATCCAACTCAGCCGTTAGATAAACTGTTAATAATCTAACCCCAATAGCAACTATTATTACTGCTGCTATAGTTTTAGCTATTGACTTTATTTCAACTTCAAATTTTTCTTTATTCATATTTTATTATTTTTATTATTTATATTGCACGCCTGAGTGGATTTGAACCACTAACAGTTGTAGTCCTACGGGGAATCGAACCCCGCTTTCCAGGATGAAAACCTGACGACCTAACCGATAGTCGATAGGACCAAATCTTTTAAATTCCGGACATTAGCAAATGGTTTCGATACATTTCATCTTCATTTTCATATGTAGCTAAACAAATAAAACAATCATCATACGATCCTTCAAACATGATTTGACCTGTTGATGATTCAATTACTTGGCATTTGTCATTAACTAGATTTACTATTTCCATTCTGTTTTGTTTTGTTTTTAAATATATTAATAAAAAATTAAGAATCCAAATAAAAGTACAAGAGTTTTAACGGGTTATTTTATCCTTTAATTATTTCTTTTTTTCCTATAATGGAACCTTGTAATACTACTCTATCAATCCGGGAATCAATATAGGACTTTGTTTGATTAATTTCTCGATGAATATCATCTTCTATTGAATGATGGTCTCGATCAATTTTTTCAATTTGATTCATTACTGTTTTTTCAACCATATTAATATCACGATGTGTATCTTCAAATAATCGTTGAAAATACTCGTGTTCGTGGGATGAAAATTGATGTATTCCATCTATTTGTTTTTGTTGTTCACTTATTTTTTTCTCTAATTTACTTATCTTAACCATACCTAGAACTAATGCAATTAATAATAATATTGCTGCAATCGTAAGCATACCTAAAACATATGATGTAATTTCTACCATGTTTTTTTAAATTTTTATATGTCAAAGAACTCTTGTACTGTAGTTAGTGTTGGGTTCTAACCAACTTAAAAACTATTAATTATTTAAATAAAAATGCTAAAACCATAGATAAAAATAATAATACAGGAATGCCTACAATTAGTAAACCCTTCCACCATAATTGTTTAAATCTTTTCATTAATTAAATTTTTGTAAATATTTGATAAGGAATGTTTAACATTAGCTTTAATTTCTGTTTCCATTTGCTCACGTCTTTTTTCCACTTCAGCATCAAATATTTGAGCAATACGTTCATATGATCTACCAGCAATATCAATATTATAACTATAGTGATGATTTACAATAGTTATTTGATGATTTTCAATAATAATAAATAATTGACTTTGATCACTTCGGATGTATCTTTTCCCAGAAATAGGGGAAATTAGAAGTATTGTTTCTTGATTTGAAATTAAACATTTACAAATAGAAAATACCTCAATATTAAAATTTTCTTTATTCCCTGCTCCAATATCAGGATTCATAAGACGAGTAGCTTTGATAGCAATTCTTTGAAAAAAGCGCTTTATTTTATGCATTAACCTTTATTTATTTAATACGTGAATATACGAACCCTATTTCAGGGAACCAAACTTAAATTAATAATATTATTCAACTATTTCCGCCTCTTTAATGGTTTCACAAAGCCAATATTCATCTGCTTTTTGTAATACATGATCGGCTCCAACATGATCTCTCCATTCTTTAAGTAAATCCATATTTACTATATCTTTAAAAGATACACTATGTGTTTTAATTCTTTTTAAAACCTTATAAGGAACTCCATTATGAAAATATATGTTGTACATTAAATTTTATTTATTGTCTATTTTTAAGAAGTTGGACTTTCATAATTTTCTGATTTTGCCTCATAATAAGCTTTATCCCAACATTCATAAAGATCTATTCTAGGTTCTAAAAGTTTTATTTCTTTGTATTTTTGTAAAACTTGTTCGTAATATCCACGTTCACGAGCATGGTATAGCATTTCTTCAACTCTTTCTTCTCTTGTCATTTTATATAAAATATTTAATTATAGCCTATTATGTGTGAGTTTATTAATCAAATTTTCAAGATGCATTATTGCTTCGTTATTGTTTCTATCTTCTACCATTAAAAGTATAGTCATTAATTCTCTATATAAACGCTCTTTCATTTCAGGGTTCATAGTTTAAATTTTATTAAGACCAAATACTTCATAACTTTGTGCTTCTAAATCAGCATCAAAATCATCATCATCTCCTGAATACCAGTTGTCTTGGATTTCTGCTTCTTCATCTTCTAAATCAACTTTCCAGGCAATGTCTTGAAGGAGACCAGCATTTTCAATAAGGGACCAAATACGTTCTTTCCATAAATTCATAGGAACATCATCAATAATACATTCAAAGCCTAAATTATGGGTTATATCCCCAATTTTGTCTATAAACTTTAGTGTAAGTTGATCTAATTCACCATTAATTGGAAAGTTAGTACCATACTTGTTTGATCCATTAGTGTTGGATTCATACATTGATTTGATTGTTAACCACTCGGCGGTTAAAATTGATTTTGGTGTTTTTTTCATAACTCTTATTTTGTTTTTATATTGTTAATCTTGTTTGTTTTGTTGATACTGCCATAACTCATCATAGTCGGTCATCCACCTGTACTGACCCGCCAATCTTTCAACATTACTACCGGGTGTAAGTAGTAAAGTCATCACACTATCGAATGCCTTTTTAAACTCAGTTTCACTAACACGATCCCAATATCCCACCTCCAAAAAATCCTTAATTACATAGAAAGGAAAAGCACTATCACTAACGCTTTTTGTCTTGCGTGTTTGCAAGTACACTTGCTTAGGATCTGCAGCGATTTCTTTAAGTAATTGAGCTAGTTTCATGTGTGTTTATTTTGTTTTTATATGGGTAAATATACGAACCCCACATCAGGATTCCAAATTTTTCATATGACGTTTTTATTTTTTTTTATTCGATGCTAAAAGCAAATGATTCAGGATAATAACGATCATTACCTGATTCTATTTCAAATTCTAGGTGTTCTATTAAGTTAATAATATGATTGTTAATGGTGATAGGGAATAAGTCTGCTAGTTCAGATTCACTAATTCCAAAATATTTGTGATTTGCACGAAAACAAAATCCATTACCCTTAGGACCTACATATTCTTTTACCTCAGGGATATTTAAATAAGTAATTATTCCATCTTGGAATAACCTTTCCATACTAATATTAGCACCTTTAGTATTTAATATACTAGATAATTCAATAAATAATTTTTGATTTTCCATAACCTTTATTTTTTCTTATATAACCTTTTAATCTCTAACTATCTTTATACTTAAAATATCTTTCTTATTTATCTCATCCGAAGTTGAGGAATTAGATCCTCCTGTTTTTAGGAATTGATAATTGTTATTTTGTTTAGTAATGGATCCTGGAATGTCTTTTTCATTTTTAGTAGTGATTAATAACTTGAAATTTTTTTTAATAAAATAAATCATCATTTCATTATCAATATCCCTAACATTAACCTCCATTCCTGGGTTGGGATAGAGTTCTTTATCTACATATTTAAAGTAAGGTTTTGATTCTTTAATAAGACCCTTATCACTAGCATCCATAGTATCAATAACCCAAGTACCTGCGCCACTAGCCTCTGAGTCATCATTTGGTGGGTCAAAATAGTCTTGGATTTTTAAAGCTCCTAAGGCTTTATATATGTTTGTTGTTTCTGCTTTAGTACCAACAAATGTAAGTGATTTTATATCACGATCTGTGATTTTAGGAAAAAGCTTCTTTAATGGTTCTAGTTTTACAATCAAATCTGCTTTAGATATTGAAGTTACAGATTCGTTAATTCCTCCTCCAGACTTTACATAAAAAACTCCTGAAATTCCACCACCATCTAATATTGCTGCTTTAATCACCTTTCCATCAGGAGATAGTTTAGCATATCCTTGGTAGCTATCCGAGCGATATAAAATCTCCCATTTATCTGTCATTTCTCTAGGAAACTTGGCATCAAGCTGCTTATATCTAGGACTAAGGCTGTCATCTTTAAACATCATTACAGTCTCAAAGTTTGGACCTAGAGCAGGCTCAACTACTTTAGTTTTCATTGCTGCATCTGAAAGGGGGCTTGATCCACCTAACATAGCATAATAGCTTTCATGAACATTATTATTCTTTGCTTTAAGAGCTGCTCTTATTTCTTCCTTAATAATTGCTTGTAATTTTGATTTTTGCATTATTCGTGTTTTTTTAATTCTGTGTATAAACCATCATATAGCTTTTTTACTCGCATAAAATCAACATCCTCTAAAGTATCCGATAACTTGTCCATGTATTTTTTTATTTCGGGGGATGCTAATAGAGATAAAAGCTCTGAAGCTTCAGTGTTGTTTTCGTTTAACTTAGATTGTGTAGTGATTTTGTTTTCTGTTAACCACTGCATAGCGTTAAAGTTGTCTGATTTTTTCATAATTTTATTTTTTAAATGAAGCTGGTGTTAATTTAGTTTTCATATCTCCAAAGGTATTATTTAAACCATCTTTCCATTGGGATTTTCCTAATAAATAATTTATAAATTTAGTAGCTTGAGTACTATCAGGAATAGAGGCTGCGGTTATTTCTGATGTATTCCATGTGTCTAAAACAAAAGCATCATTTTTTAATTTTACAGTAATAAATACATCTTCAATTTCTTCTATCTCACTTTTTGAAAGACCTTCTATTGATACTGGTTTAAAATAAAATTGGATTGTAGGTTTGCCTTTTATAAAGCTTCCGACCTTAGATAAAATACCTGTTCCTCTCTTTTCTTCTTCAAAATCAACATCATCTAATTTAAAATTATAGTTAACATACTCAACACCTGAGAGTTGTACTATCTTGCAGGATAATGAGAATTCCTCTCCTGATTTTGATGGTTCCTGTCCCTTTGCTTCAATTAGCTTTGATTGAAAAGTAATTTTATTTTCTACTAACCACTTTGATGCGTTAAAATTGTCTGCTTTTTTCATTTTATTTATTTTATAATACCTGCTTTATATTTCATTTGGCGAATATGGGTTTCATTCATTTCCATTTTATCCGAAATATAATTTTGAAAATCTTCTTGAAAATCCTCTACATTATAATTAATATATTTTTCAATTCCATTTAAACGAATATCATTATCTAAAGATTTTTTATAGGCTTCAATAGCATCTTTAGGTTGATCTTTAAGTTGAGATATTGCTTGGTTTAATACTATATTTAAAACACCTCTTTTAAGCTCTGGAGTACTTTCTTTAGTAACTACTTCTTTATCATCACCAACGTGATAAGCTTCCTCCATTTCTTCTTTACCATATGTGTTATCAAAGTCACCAAATAAAATAGTCTGTAAAGGATCTATCATAGAACGAATACTATTATTTTTAACAACATCCCAATTATCAGAATTTGGGGTGTAGAAATAAGCATAATCAGCTCCAAATGAATCTACTAATGATGCTACTTCTTCAGCGGCTTGTTCTGGGTCTAATTGGTTAAGGTTTATTTTATCAGCTCTTCCTTTGTTATTAGCTTCAATTTCACCTGTTTGAGGATCAATATAACTAACATAACCATAATTAGCAATATCTTTTGCTAATGTAGGTGAATTGAAAAAATTATTTAATGCTTTTCCTAAATGTTCAGGATAACCATCATAATGATTATAAGTTGTTGTTAATACTCCGTTTTCAAGGTATCCAATAAGAGCTCTAGTTGCCATGTTTTATAAATTAAATATATGTCATAAATATTAAAGAGAATACTTAGATTGCCACGTTTGAATAAAATTTTCACCTACTCCACATTCTAAAATAACTGCTGTTTCAGGTACACCTACTAATTTATCAGTTGATAAAATATAATCGATGTTTTCATTAGCAAATATCTTCATTTTGGTTTGAGCATTTGAACGATTTGATGTTTTAAATACTAAAACTACAGGTTGCTTGTTATATGATTTATGTTTTTCAGCTTTTAAATTATTATGTTTATATCCTTTAGGATAAGTAATTTCTGATTTATATGGATTTAGAGGATTTTTAGTAGTATCGTAATAAAGTACAGTTTTGGTACCTAACTCAGGTTTAGTTGGTACTTCATAATACTCACGAGTAAATTTTTCGGGTTGAACCAATACTTGTTCTACAGGTCTACCTCTACGTTCTGTTTTTTCTATCATAACCTTTATTTTTTATTATTATTAATTAATTATCTTATCCGTAAATATACGAACCCTATTTCAGGGAGCCTAATTCTTTTTCTACTTCTTTAATATGTTTGCATTTTTTATCTTTAGCTCTCCAGGATCCAGGACAACTACATTTTAATTTACCCATATTCTCTCTTACTTGATAAAAACCATCTCCACTTGAGGATTCAAACATCCATTTATTTTCCTGTTTAGGCTTTTCAACTATTTTAGGTAAATTATCTATTACTATAATATCACTTAATTCAGTTTCAGGGATACATGAAATACCTTCGGGCATTATTTTATATTTATCTCCTGTTTTTATAATAGAGATACATAAATAAGGATGTTTTGATACCTCGTATTTGAAAGATCTATGAGTGCAATGTTTAATACTATCTCTTTGGGGATAAATAGTTGATTCGCTTTTTGGAACTATTTTTACAACTTTAGTACCATTCTCATATTCTAATGTTAATTCACTTAGCATAACCTTTATTTTATGGGGTAAATATACGAAACAGATTTGGGTAAGCCAAATTTCTTTATAGATGTTTTTAACTTACTTTTAATGGATTTAATTTCTTTTTCATGAAATACAATTCTAAAGTAAGAGATATACATAATTCTTCTAAAGCTTCCGGATCTTTTAGAGCAATTTGGATTAATAATTCATCGGGAAGAGAATTAAATATATCTACAGCATCTGCTTTAAGTTTCATCTTTGTTTTTTAGAATAGGGAGTTGGTTTATCCTTTTTACCCATTCTGTATTTAAGATTATCGATCCAAATTTTTAGACATTCTATTTTAGCGGAATTACTTGTTTTACTCATAACTTAATTTATTTTATTTATTTATTTACCTTGACTTTTATATAACTTTCTATAATTTTTACTAGATTTTAACTTACTAGTTTTTGTTTTTGCGTGAACTCCAGTGCGTGATACTTTAGGTTTATCTGCTTTTAAAACTGTTACTTGAGACTTTGATTTGGCCATTGTTGATTAGGGTTAAAACGTTACCCTAATACATATCAGAATAATTCTTTAAGTTTTTCTTTATTGATGACATTTTTTAAAGAATTAATATAATTACTGTCTTCAGCATAATTTTGACCTAAATATAAGTAATATTCTTCTTCAGTATCAATATTACTTAAATATCTACAACTATAAAAAGCATAATCATAAACGGATTGATACCAATCATCATAATAGGCATGATTTAAATTAGTACCTTTAGCTGTATTAATACGAATAGTTGCTTGTTTCATTCCAAATAGATTATTATTTTCTTTAAATACTTGGCTTTTCCAATGACCTGTTTCAAGAATAGATTGGGCCATAACAATATATGGGAATTTGACTTTTAATCTTTTTAATTCTTCAACTAATTTTTCTTGAGTAAACTTATTTTTTTCTTGTTGTAAATCTAAAATAAGTAATTCTCTTTCAAAATTTTCTAATGTTTTTCCTCTAACAAAACATCCTCCAATAAATGAACCTATAATTAGGGTAATAATTATCCCCCAAAAAATTCTAGTTTTGCGTTTGTTTTTCTCCCACTTGAAAGTGTTAACGTTGTATTTCCAATAGATCATAACTTTTATTTTTATGGTTATGGTCAAATATACGAACCCTATCTGGGTATACCAAATTTACTTTTTGGATTTGGAAATATCTTCAATCAGATTCCCTAATTTTGAAATATCTTCAATCATATTTCCTATTTCTTGATTTTTTAATTTATTTATTGTGTCTGCAATAATTTGACATTCTTCATATTTTTCTTCTTTAATGTAATATGGAAGATTTTCCTCAAGTGTTTCAAGAAAATGTTTACGTTCAATTGTAATATCATAAATAGCATCATCTTCAATACAAATTATAGAAATTACGTGAATATGTCTTTTTTTTGTAGATAAATTGCTTAAAATTCCATTAACTACAGCCTCAGAAATACGAAAGTCTTTGCCTTCAACCATTTCTTGAAATTCATCTGAGTTTTGGATTGTGATTTCGAGTGCCATGTTAGAATAGATTTAAAAAGTTTGGGTTTATATTTTTAGATTTAAGCTTCTCTATTTTATCTTGTTCATTAATCATTTTAGTTGCTAACTTCTCTAGATGTTTACTTTTTTGGATATCAAAGTCATTCACAATAGTATCATGTTTTTTATGTTTACCTTTTTTTAATAATGGAATTATTTTCCTACCCATGATTCTAAATATTATAAATTTATAAATGACTTATATATTCGCTTCCATCATCTATAGGAGTTGAATCATATAAGCCTAATTCTTTTAAGCGTTCTTGAGTATATGAATCTATTTCCCAATCTACTTTGGAATCATTTTTAGTTAAATGATCCTCTATACCCTCTAATTGTTTTCCTGTAAACAGATCTCCCTGGTATAGGAAATAACAATTATAACAAAGCATTTCTAGATTTTCAAGTCGATAATGTTGTTTATTTCCATCTTTAAAATGCATTAAAAGCGGCATTTTATAGTCTAGTACGCGATGTTCATGAAAGCCACACGAATAGCATTCCTCTTTCATATAACCCTCTTGTAACAACTTATATTTAATTTTATTTGGATTAAAAGAAGATGGGTCAATTCTTCCTTCGATTAAGTCTAATAAAGCAAAATCTTTTCTTGGGTTTCCATTACTTAAAAATTTTGGAATACCTTTTCCACATTGGTTTTTATGTTGTTCAAATAAATTTTCATATCCTGGTTTTGTTGCCTCATATATTCTAGCCCATTTTTTATAGTGTATATAAGAACAATTCAAATAACGTGCCGCTGCTTTATTTGATTTAGTCTTAGCAACAGCTGCTAAAATTAATTCTTTTCCTAATGGTTTTGCTTTTGGCATATCTTTATTTTATAAAGTTTTAAATATCAATATTATCAACTGAATTATCCTTGTTGTAATCTTGATATTCTGGTTGAGAATTTTTAGAGGTAATGCGTTTTGATTTTTTATTTTGTTCTTCATAACGGTGAAAGTCATCATGTTCCATGAATATTGTTTCAATCCATGTATGGTCTCCTTCACCTTTCATTACTGTTACTGCTCCTCTTTTTTGTGTTGTTGAGCAGGGAACACAAGTTGTTGCTGTTGGAAGAATTTCTAATCTTTTTGGATTAATTTGTTCTTTACATCCTTTACAATATCTAATAATCATATTTTTATTTTTCGTTTAATTCAATTTTTTTAATCAAATCCCAAAGTTGTTCAGGAGTTTCTACTAATAATTCTTTTTGAGTACTTTCATCAAGATTATTTAATTCTATAGCTAATAATTCTCCCTCATCATTAAAACGTTCAAATAACCACCACAAAATGATACTTCCTTTCCATTCCCCATAGTGAAGAAGGATTAAATTTTCAATTATAATATAAAAAGATTCTTCATAATTAGCAATTCCCATTCCCACTTCCTCTTCCATATGGTTAGTTCTTTTCCAACACTCATCTATAGCTAAAACAATATCTAAAAAATAATCCTTTTCAGTAGGTTCTGAGTTACGGAGTTTAATGTTAAGATTTTTGCCAAATGGATTCATATAATTACTATTTTAATTATTTTTTTGTAGAATTTTTAAAGACTTGTTCAACTTTAAATACTTTTAGGAAATCCTGTAGATTCATATCTTTAATATGAGAAGCTACTAAAATAGCATCCTCTAAATTAATAGCCTCAAATTTGCCGTGAGGTTCCTTAGTTTTATCGTGTTTGTTATAGTATATAAATAGGCCCATTATGTAAAATGTATTAGTAAGTTTAGTTTTTTGAGACAGCACGTCCGATTTGTTTTTCCCAATCTTTGTCTGTTCGTACCATTTCGTTTTTTATAATAGTTGAATCTAACATTGTTGAATCAACATTTAGTGTTTTCATTACATATTGCAAAGCAGCAATATCTTTAGGGAAACAATGACCTCCAAATCCTAAATCACCATCGGGTCCAGGAACAGACCAATGTGAATTGCCTAATCTATCATCATATCTAGCATATTCAATTACTTTATCATAATCAATTTCTAAAGTATTACATAATTGATATATCTCATTTGCATATGAAACTTTCATTGATAAAAATGTATTTGTAACATATTTAATGGTTTCAGCTATAGTTGAGGATGTTTTAATAATAGGTACTTTTGGAAATGATTTTGAAAATATTTGTTTTACCCTTGAAGAGTATGGTCTGTCGGCTCCTATAATTATTCTATTTTGATTTTTATAATCCTCAACAGCATTTGCCTCAGTTAAAAATTCCGGGTTAAAAGCAATGTGAATATTTTTAAATTCTTGATTTAATTTTTCTGTAGTTCCCGGGGGGATAGTTGACTTGAGTATTACTATAAAATTTTCTTTTTGGTAATATTCAACTATGTTTAAAATATCTTGTAAACATTCTTTTACAATTGATAAATCACATTCCCCCGATTTTTTCATTGGAGTAGGCACACATAGGAATGTTTCATTTACTTGATTAATCAATTCATCTAGTGAGGGTTCATTACAATTACCATTGATATCGTATGTTCTTACATCAAAATAATTCTTCATTCCTTCACAGACTGCAGACCCAACAAAACCCTGTCCTATAACTCCTATTTTTTCCATTATGTTATTTATAATTAATAAATTTCATACTCAATTTCTGTATTGCTTAATCCCCAATCACTAGTATTTTGGGATTCTTCAAAAAATTCAACCCATTCCCAAGGATCATTATATTTTTGTTTTGAGGGAGATAAACCGTCATTTTCCATACCTTCATGAGACATATGATATAGAGGAATAGTAAATACAGCTTCTAAACCAAATCCATTCAATACTGCTTTTTTCTGGACATTTGTATCCGGGTAACAAGCATGGATCATTTTTTCTTCGAATCCTTTTATAGTATTCCAAACATTACGAGATGCTAATTGAAAGTCTCCACAACAATTTATTAAACTATATTTATCATTAGGGGTTACTTTAGTAAACCAATGTCTTGGTTCTGTTGTAGTATCTAATTGGTTTCTATATTCTCTCCAATTATCAAAACCAAAATCTTCTACATCTTTATACTCAATGTCTCTTCTTTCTACAGTATAGAAAGTATTTGGATCAGCTGTTTTAAGAAAATCTTCAAATATCTCTTTTTTAGGTGCTATAATATCCATTGTTGTAGTTACAATCCAATCAGCATCTGTTCTTCTAAATACTATATTAGGGGGGAGTAATCCATTAACTACACTACCGTTAGGGGATAACTGTTTGGCAATACTTGGAGGAATAATTATGTGTTTAATTTTACCTTGTTTGATTAGTTTATCTTCAATTTTCCAAAGTAATGATCCTTTATCCTCAGGTGAATTCCAATCAATATACCAAACTTCATCAAAAGTTTCTATCATTGAATTTAGACAAATGATTGCTCTTTCGTCTTCTTTATATTCATCGTTTCGACAAAATAAAACTGCTGCGGTTTTCATGATTCTTTAATAATGTTATATTTATCTTTAATATTTTCAATTACTGAAAGTGATTTAGAATAATTTTGATTTTCAGGGTGAATTAAAATACAATCTTCTTTATTTCCAACATTATATCTATAAAGATCATATCCTAAATCTAATAAAAATTGTTTTGATTTTTTCTCGTTTTCTAAATCATTTAGGTGATTTTCTAATAAAATAATAGGTTTATTATTTATTATTAATTCTTGAGCTCCTAAAAAAGCAAAATATTCATATCCTTGAATATCGATTTTAAAAAGATCACATTTAGGGATGTTTATAGAATCTAAAGGTACTATTTCTACTACATCATATTCTCGATATTCATTTTCATTAGCTCTTTTAGGATCTAAATCTTTTTGGATGATACCTCTACCACCCCAATTATGAGATCCATTTCCAACCCAATCTTCATGTTCAATGTTCCACAATTGTTGTTTGTCAACTTTATCTCCTAATGCTAATTTATAAGGATTTATTACTTCATCTAATCCATTAAATAAAATATTAGCACATAGTTGATTAAATATTAATGATTGAGGTTCAAAGGCATATACTTTTTTAGATAAACGACCAAATTGAATCGTGTGAAATCCTAGATTAGCTCCAGCATCAACACAATAACTATTTTCATCTAATATTTGAGAATAAAATTCATATAGATGATATTCCCATTGTTTTTGGTGTTTTATAAAATTTCCAATTAAATCATATTCATTAATTAAAAAATTACCAAATTGTGTTTCTACTATTTCAAATGATTTATCCATGTTTTTATTTTATTATATTGTTGATACTCCTGATTTTTGAATTACTACTGTTGTGCATTTCTGAGCAAAGTTAATTGATAAATCTATGCTTTTAGAGCGAATATATTCTACTACTAGTCCTGATAGAAAGGTATCGCCTGCTCCGGAAACATCTTTTACAGGTACATCTATTGTAGGGTAATTTTTACCTTGATAATCACAACCGTATTTACCTCTAGTTACAATAGTTTTATTTTGTAGAATTAAATCATTTTTTAAAACTTCTTTATTACGCTCATATTCATGATAATTAATTTTAATAAAATCAATATTGTGAGCCCATTCTCCTAATATTTTCTTAGTATCTAAGAATATTGGACAATCACAACTTTTAGAAATTATTTCTATATCTTTTTCAGTTAAAAATCCTTTACAATAATCAGAAATTATTACAGCATTAAATACTCCAGTTTTAAAGGGTATTATATCTATTTTTTCACAAGTATCATTTTCATCTACGCGTAATAATAAATGATTATATTTAGAACAAACGTATCTAATTTTACGTATTTCTGTTTTATTAGTAATAAATTCTACTTCAGCTCCTAATGATTTTAAATTAGATACTACGTTTCCTGCCATTCCTGGGTTTGATGTTTCTCTTTCTGGGACAATAATGGGAACGGGTGCTTCAGGAGCAATACGAGTTATTTTACCATATCTGAAGATGTCTAAACAACTATCTCCTATAACTAATATTTTCATCGTCTTAAAAATTTACGTCCTGAATTGACTCTGTTTCTCCAATATTCAAGAAGATCATTCATTGTCTGTTCAAATGTGTATTCTGGTTTCCAACCTGTGTGGTTTTGGAATTTAGTAGTATCTGGGACTTGTAAATCCGCATCAATTGGTCTTAAACGTTCAGGATCGGTTACGATTTCAATGTTTTGAACTGTTGATTGGTTAATTAAATAATTAAGCATATCCGCAATTTTACAAGTATATGTACCTCCAATATTATAATATTCTCCGGAGGTTGGATTTACTGTAACTAACATATGATAAGCTTTAACAGCATCTCTTACATCAGCATAAGTGCGAAGTGAATCTAAATTACCTACATAAATTTTAGGTTCTTGTAAACCGGCTTCAATCATTGCAATTTGTTTTGCAAAGGTTGATTCCGAAAACACATCACCACGTCTAGGACCCGTATGAGTAAACATACGCGTAGTCATGATTGTCATCCCATAGGCTTCAGCATAATAACGACCTACTAAATCAGTACCTACTTTTGAAATAGCATAAGGTGAAGCTGGGTGGAAGGAACATTCTTCATTAATTGGAAGTTTTTCTTTAGGTACACGACCAAATACCTCACTCGATGCACATACATGAGTTATAGCGTTTTTATAACGTGATTTACGCAATGCCTCTAACAAGTTAGCCGTCCCTAATATATTTGTTTGTATCGTTTCTATAGGTGAGTCAAAACTAGTTTGTGGGTAAGATTGAGCAGCTAAATGAAATAAATAATCTGGTTGGGATTTATCAATAGCTGTCATCAATGAAGCTAAATCATTCAAGTCACCATAAATAAGTTCAATCCGTTCTTTATTATTAATTTTTTCTGTTAAATGTTCTAAATTATCTAAAGAATCAGCCCAACGAGCTAAACCATAAATTTTCCAATCTGTATTTTCTAATAAGAAATCAGCTAAGTGTGAGCCAACCATTCCTGTTATACCTGTGATTAATACTCTATTTACTTTATTTAGATTACTGTGGTTGTAATCTGATATGCAATCTGACATCCCCATATTATTTATTGTTTTTATACCAATTTAAAGTTTTAATAATACCTTCATCTAAGGTATGTTTTGGTTTCCAATTTAATTTATCTTTTGCTAAAGAACAATCTAAAAATAGAGAAGTTGGAACAGTTGGTTTTGACAAATCATGAACTATTTCTAAATCACGTTCTGAGTGGGTGATAATTTTTTGAACTAAATTTTTAATTTTAATTCCTTCACCTAAACCAACATTAAGTAATTCATATGGGGTGGTTTGTTTGTTAATAGTAATATCTATAAAATCTACTAAATCTTCAACATATAACAAATCACGTTTTTCTTCTCCAGTACCCCATACATTTACTTTTCCGTCTTGTGATGTCATTACTTTAGTAATAGTAGCTCCAAATACATGAGATTTTTCTAAATCATATTTGTCATAAGGACCATACATATTAGAATGTCTAATAACTGTATGTTTTGTTTTACCTAAACGAGAATAAAACTCACACATTCTTTCTAAATATATTTTAGTATATCCTGCTCCAAAATAAAATGATTGAATTTCTTCTGAGGGATTAAAATCAGATTCTTTAATAGCTATTTCTGATTTTTGATACATGATAGTACAACTAGGAAAAATAAAATGTTCTATCCCTCGTTCAAATGCTTCTCTAAGTAGTAAAGAATTCATAACAGCATTGTCTGTAACATGAATGTAAGGTTTAGAAACTATATCTTTAGCTCCTGTAGTTGTAGCAGCAAATTGTAAAATTATATCTACTCCATTTACAGCTTCTTTTACTTGTTTTGAATCACGTAAATCACAATTTATCCATTTCACACCATCATACCCTTCAACAGCAGGACGTTTAAAATGAGTTGCTTTGATTTTATATTTTCCTTGTTTGTAATAAAAATCTAATAAATTTCTACCAATAAAACCTGTAGCTCCACAAATTAATATTGTTTTATTTTCTTCCATCTAATATAAGTGTTTGTTCTTTATTTAAAAATGAATTATATATATTATCTACTACAAAATTAACATCCATAGCATTTTGTCTATCAGGGGTTGTTTTAATATTTGTAGGATAAACATCTAAGACATTTATATTTTTATTTTCTTCTTTTAGACTTTGAGCAAATCCCCTTAACCCCCACTTTGTAGCTGAGTATAATGTTCTTGGGGATTTAACTTCAAGTCCAACCATTGAATTAATATTAATAATATCTGTTAATTGATTTAGTAAATAAAATGTTAATAATATAGGAGAAGTTAAATTTACTTCTATCATATTTTTAATTTCTTTATCGGAATATAATAACAATTCTTTACTTGGACAAACTATAGCAGCATTATTTATCAGAATATTTACTCCAAAATCTTTAGCATCATCTGCTAATTTTTTTACTTCATCTTGATTAGATAAATCGTAATGTTTACTACCTTTATGTTCAAACACTTCATATCCATTATCTTTAAACTTAGATACTAAATGTTTACCTAGACCTGAGTTTGCTCCTGTGATTAAAATTTTATCCATTATTTGTTGAGGGCATTAAATTTCTTATCTATTTTATCAGGATTATTTAAAAACCACTCAATTGTACTTTCTATACCTTCTTTAATAGAAACTTCAGGATAAAAACCATACGAATTAGCTCTTTCCATACTAAAAATACGTTTAGCATCTCCAGATGGTTTTTCTGGAGAGTATTGAATAGATTTATTAAAATAATTAGCAACAATTTCGGATAATTCTTTAATTGTTACTCCTGTGCCCGAACCTAAATTAACAGGTTTAGTAATTTTGTTTTCAACTACAAACATCATTCCACGAGCAACATCTTTAGCATGAATGAAATCTCTAATCGGTGAACCATCACCCCAAACATCAATTATATCATTTTCGTTTGCTTTTCTGATGAGCGAAGGAACAACCATAGCATTTTTCAAATCAAAATTATCATAAGGTCCATAAACATTAGCTGGTCTTACAATTGAACATCTACCTTCACCATTTTGTTTTTCATAAGCTTCACATTGTAATTCCCCCATTCGCTTAGCCCAACCACCATACCAATCATTTGGTGAGGGAGAACCTTTCCAAACATCATCCTCATAAAATATTTCAGCAGGAGTATAGACACCAACAGTGCTTGTATACAAATACCATTTAACATTAGCTTTCATAGCTGCCTCTAACATATTAGTATTAAATTGCATCATCGGACCCATAATATCAGCTGGTTGTTCCATTGTTACTTTAGGGGAGCATTTAATACCTACTAAATTAAAAACATAATCTTGACCTTGACAAATGTTTTGACACTGGTCAAAATATAGTAGATTTGCTTTAATAAAATCCACTTCCTGAGGTAAATCAGTAGGTTCATTTAAGTCAGCTATTGTTACTTTGGCTCCTTTTTCTAGAAGTAAATCTACTAATTGACGACCAATCATTCCGGCTCCGCCTGTTACTAAAACTTTTTGATTTTTAAACATTATTTAATTTTTTACAAAGATTAATAATTTGTTCTTTAGTTAAATCAATATGATTACCAACATAAAGAGCATTATCGTGAATATAATCAGCTTGAGCTAATACTCCACTTATTCTGTGAGTGAATTTTTTAAGATAAGGTTGACGTGCTTGATTACCACCACCCGCAGTACCTAAACGATATTCAACTCCTTCATTTTCTAAAACATTACAAACATCTTTAAGTTTATTACGAGTACTTCCTTGCATTACTAGAGGTAAAGCAAAATTACTACTCCCAGATGTTTTAAAACCTGTAATGAATTTATTAGAATCAAGATTATTTAACCAAATATGTAAATTTTCTGTTCTACGTTTTATATTGTTATCAATGCGTTTCATCTGTTCAATACCAAGGACGGCGTTTAATTCGCTGCTTCGCATATTAAACCCAGCTACCGCGAATGTAAACAATGGATTTAAATCAGGGTACATTAATTGATAATCACGTTGTAATTCTTGTGATGCCTCTCTAGTCATACCGTGTGAACGGAATAACTTAGCTAAATCATATAATTTATCATTATTTACACAAACAGTACCACCTTCAATAGTAGTAATATGATGTCCAAAATAAAATGAAAATAATGAAATATCACCAAATGAACCTACTTTTTTATCTTTATAAGTAGCTCCATGAGCTTCACAACAATCTTCAATTAAAATTATATTACGTTCCTTAGCAAATTGAATAAGCTCATCACTTATACCATTAAACCCTAAAGTATGAACTAATACAATAGCTTTTGTATTTGGGGTAACTGCATTTTTTATGTTTTCAAAAGTGATATTAAAATCATTTATTGAAACATCTACAAATACAGGAGTCATACCTAACTGAGCTACGGATGATATATCTGAAACCCAACCAATTGGAGGGACAATAACTTCACCAATACCAACTAATTCTTTAACCATTGCTATAGAAATAAAATTAGCAGATGCTCCTGAGTTAACCATTACTGAGTGTTTAACTCCTAACCATTCAGACCAAATTTTTTCAAATTCTTTTACTTTAGGACCATTTGTAAAACGTTCACCATTTAAACAAAAGTCTGCTAAAATTTCTCTATCACTTTGAGTGATATTATCATTAATAAGAGGCCAACTATATCCCATATTTAATTTGTTTTAATTTTTTTATAATCTGTTCAGCACTAGGGGGTAAATTATCTACTGTTGGGTGGAATCCAGCTGTACGAGGTTCTAGGCCTAATGTCCATACTTTTTTTCCAGTAGCCAAACTTAATTCATTAGCTATACTACTTGCTGTACCTTCTACATAATCATCATCTGTTACTAGTCCACCAAATTTAGAATTATCTAAAGCAATTTTCCAACTATCTTCAACAATAAATGGTTTGATCCATAATTGATGAATTATGTTTAAAATAATATTTTCTTGTTTAGCTAAATCAACTAATTTTTTCATTTCCAATCTAGTAATAGAAATAGGGAAAATGGTGAAATCTGCTGTTGGTAAAATAATATTTTCTAATTCTTCAGCATTATCATATGATTTTCTATGTTCAGAAACATAATAAGGTTCATCCTCATTCATAAAACACTCATAAGCATATTCATATTCACCGGGGGTCATAGGAGAAATAACTTTAATACCTGGCATTCTGTGAGCTAATGAGTGGTGAGATGAACCCGCTACGGGTCCTACTCCACCTTCCATTGCTATACTTCTTACAAATATAGGACAAGGGCGGTTCCATAATTCTTTAGATTTAGCAGCATAATTAACTATTGAAACTAAATTATACCATTGAAATCCTTGATAACGAACTACATAAATAGGTCTACCTCCTGCTAAAGCAATACCTGTAGCTATTGATCCATTAGAAACATCTGCCATTGAAAATTCAACCATACCATCTTCTTCATACATTTCAGGTAGAGTTCCACCAACCCAACCTACGGCTGTTAAACATTGTCCGTAACATTTACCTTTACCTTCTGAAAGGTGTTTACGAGTGATTTCTTTTATTGTATCTCTAACTGTTGTTGCCATAATTTTTCTATAAATAACTTATTTTCTTCATCAATTTTTTTACCTTCATCCCCTAATGATTTTAATTCGTTTTTATAACGATCAAATTCATTCCCATCCTGTCCAGCTCCTGAGTGCCAATATTTTCTATGAGTATTAATATTTAAAAGCATAGGGTATGAAAAATCATAATCTTCTAAATACTTTTGAATAGTTAATGGATTATCATCTATATTAAAAGCTTTCAATTTGAATGCTTTAGCAATATCCTCCATTTCCCAATTACGTCTTACTCTTTTTTCTGTTAAAATAGATAAATTATTATCTTCAACAATAAATAAGATAGGTAAATTTTTAGTTGAAGCCCAACCTAATGCTCCTAACACATAATCTTCTTCCGCGGAGGCATCTCCCATTACTACAACTGTGGGTTTACGAGTTTCATAAGCATGGCCAACAGCGATAGGAACTTGACTACCCATTAAACCATCATGACCAAAAATATTTTTTTTAATTGAATGGATTGAAGCTGAACCTCCCATTCCTTTAGCACATCCCGTTTTTCGTCCTAATAACTCATCAATTAGTTGAATTGGATCCGCTCCTTTACAAAGATAATGAGAATGGCCTCTATGTTGAATAAAAACATTAGGATCAATACCTTTTTCTTCTAATAAAGTATAAATTGATGCGGGGATATATTCTTGACCCGCTGAAAGGTAAAATGGAAATTTAATATGTTTATCTTGAGATGCTTTATAAACCTGATTTTCAAAATGTCTGCAAAAAGAGGCCTTATTAAAGGCTTTTAATCTAAAATTATTCATAACTTTTTATAAAATTTAATGTGTCTTCCCAATTTTCAAAACGATAACCATTATCGTCTATGTATAAATCTGCTCGTGGTTTTTCGGATGTTACCGAATCTACATAGTGAGCTACATTATATTTTTTTAACCATTCTAAAACGTGAGTAACTCCTGTTTTACCATCTACAAGAGGTCTATCAGGTTTTGCTTTAGCGGTAAATATAACAATATTATATTTTTCTCT